>Ga0208425_1000383_pt1 | contig 15455 bp, 10 predicted proteins | sample DEB08_DNA_4_FD_185496 | JGI IMG/M metagenome (GOLD analysis project Ga0208425, IMG submission 185496) | Aqueous microbial communities from the Delaware River and Bay under freshwater to marine salinity gradient to study organic matter... | ecosystem: Environmental > Aquatic > Marine > Coastal ...
TAGTGGGTCTTCCTTGTTTGCAATTCTTGATGATGAAGCAATTCATAATGAGTTAGATTCAGAAAATTTTAACTTACAATCAATGTACATAACTAAGAAAATTGATTGTAGTTTCTCGCAAAATGATGATTAGAATATATTCCATAACAATTGGGGGATGGTGTAATTGGCAACACATTGGGTTTTGGTCCCAACGTTGAGGGTTCGAGTCCTTCTCCCCCAGCCAATTTTAAGCAAATGAGTATTACAGGGATAATTTTAGCAGCGGGTAAGGGGACAAGAATGAAGTCCGATTTACCAAAAGTTTTGCATACTGTTCTTGGAAAAAAACTTATATCTTACGCTATAGATTCAATTTCAGGTATTGATGATATATATGTTGTTGTTGGTCATGAGGCAGACCAGGTAATACAATCTATGCCTTCAGATATAAAAAATATTATCCAACATGAACAAAAAGGTACTGGGCATGCAGTTTCTGTTGTAATGGAATCAACCTCTTTTCAGGAAAATAATTCTGAATATATTTTAATAATTCCAGGAGATGTTCCGTTAATTAATAATGTTGATGTTGAGGAATTGATTAATAAAGTTATATCAAGCGAATCCTCTGTCGGCTTTTTGTCTTCACATGTATCTGATCCTTTTGGTTATGGAAGGGTAGTTAGGGACAAAGACACAATTGAAATTATTGAAGAAAGAGATTGTACAGAAGATCAAAAGAAAATAGATGAGATTAACTCTGGAATTTACTGTTTTAGGAAAGATTTCTTAACAAAATATATTAAAGAACTCGATACTTCAAATGCTCAAGGTGAACTCTACTTAACTGATTTAATAGGTATTGCAAATAATGAAAAAAAAGATATTGTTATAGTACAGGTAGACGAACATTCAATACAAGGAATTAATTCGATGGGCCAACTAAATGAAGTTGAAGACACATTGCAAAAGAAAATAATTCAGAGTTTTATGGAGGATGGAGTCTATTTTCAGGATCCAACATCTACATATTTAGACGAATCAGTCAACATTGCATCAGGTGCAAAAATATTTGCTAATTCGCATATTAAAGGAAATACAGTAATTGAAGAAAATTGTGAGATAGGTCCTAATGCTCAAATCAATGATTCATATATTGGACAGGGTTCCAAAGTGATTAATTCTGTTATAGACGAATCAAAAATTGAATCTAATGGATTAATTGGGCCATTTGCACATATAAGACCTGGATCAGAGCTAGCCGATAATGTAAAAGTTGGGGCCTTTGCAGAAACAAAGAAATCAAAAATTGGTAAAGGAAGCAAGATTCCTCATCTCGCTTATGTTGGAGATGCTGAACTTGGTACTGAAGTAAACTTTTCTGCTGGCGCTATCACTGTTAATTATGATGGAAAAAATAAACATAAAACAGATATTAAAGACGGAGCTTTTATAGGATCTGATGTAATGCTTGTTGCTCCTGTAACAATTGGTAAGGAAGCAATGATAGGAGCTGGTTCAGTTATTACAAAAGATGTTCCTGAAAAAGCTTTAGGTATAGAACGAAGTGATCAAAAAAATATAGAAGGCTATGTTGATAGGAAAAAAAAGAAATGATTGAGCAACCTGGTAAAAAGAAGATGCTCATATTTTCTGGTTCTTCAAATACAGACCTAGCTCAAAAAGTTGCAACTAACTTGGGTACTGAACTTGCTGAAGTTGAGAGAAAATCATTTGCAAGTGGTGAAATTTATTTAAGACTGGCTGATAGCGTAAGAGGAGCTGACTGTTTTGTTATGCAAAGTCATTCAGGAGATATAAATAAAACCATTATGGAACAACTTCTCCTAGTAGATGCTTTAAAGCGCGCTTCAGCAAAAAGAATTACAGCTGTTTTACCTTTTTACCCTTATTCACGACAGGATAAAAAAGCATTACCTAGAGAACCTATTTCTGCAAGATTGATTGGTGATATGTTTGTTGCTGCAGGGGTTGATAGATTAGTTTCCATTGACTTACATACACAACAGATACAGGGATTTGTTGATCAACCTTTTGACCACTTAACTGCAATGCCATTGTTTGTTGATTATTTTAAAGAAAAATTTAAAGACCCCATTTCTATAATCTCTCCTGATGCAGGAGGAGTGAAAAGAGCAACAACGTTTGCTAAACATCTTGAGGCATATGTTGGTTTTGTACATAAAAAAAGAGATCCAAAGATTCATAACGAAGTAAAGTCATTTACCGTAATTGGGGAAGTAGAAGACAGACATGCAATCTTGCTTGATGATATTATTGATACAGGCGGGACTATTGCTGCTGCATCAAGGATCTTAAAAGAACGAGGAGCAAAATCTGTAAATGTTGCGGCTACACATGGTATATTTTCAGATGGTTCAGTTGAGAAACTTCAAGATGCACCAATAGACAAGATAATAGTAACTGACACACTCCTTCAAAATGGTAATTCTTCACAACTAGGAAATGTTGAGGTGCTTAGTGTTTCAACAATAATAGCAAATGCACTAACATCAATATTTACAGATGATTCTGTATCCGCCTTGTTCATGGGCGAGAATGTTTTATAAGGAGACGATATGGCAGATAAGTTAAAAGCAAAAATTTATATGGTTGGTTCTACATCTGGTATCGAAGTAGAAGTTGATGATAAAGGAAAATTTTTAGAAGAAATCAAGAATTTATCTTCTTCCAATGATTTTTACCTTCACTCTGATGATGATGGTGAGTTAGCTCTTAATACAAGTTTGATTCAAGCAATAGAATTTAATGATGAAGATGGAAACAAAAGGGGAGCTGGATTAGTTTCTAGTGATTAACTACTAAGCCAGTTTTTCTATAGTGTCTTCTAATTGATTTTCTTTCATCTTCAGTAGTCCCACCCCATATACCTGAGTCTTGGTTTGTTCTAATTGCGTAATCAAGACACTCATTGATTACGGGACATTCAGCACAAATTAATTTTGCAGCATTGACTTTTTTCATAGCTTTCATAGATGATCCAACTGGAAAAAATATGTCTGAGTCAGAGTTTGCACACTCTCCTTCTAACATCCAATCTTCTTGTTCTAAGTCAAAATTTAACATTTGCACATTCCTTAATACTTTGTGAAATATTTCACAAGCTAGTTAAATTAATAGTACTAAACTCTAATTTATATGGTGAGATTTTGAAAAATATTTTTGGGCATAGAGGATTACCTCATATTTACCATGAAAATACACTTGAAGGTATCAATAAAGCCTTTAATTACTGTGATTTTGTTGAAACAGATGTCCGCTTAACTAAAGATAACAATCTAGTACTTTTTCATGATTCAAACATTGCCGGAAGCTTAATTAAGAATATGACACTTAAAGAAATTGATGAAGCTTTGAATTTACCTATTGATGAAATAACACTTACTTCAAGAGATCAAATCCACGGAAAAGTAAATTTTGAAATTAAAACTGACACATTAGATGATTCGGATATTGATATTCTTTTTCAAAAGATGTTAGGAATTCTAAAATCTACCGATATTATTACCTCCTTTAATTGGAAATCAATTCAGTCTTTTAAACCTCTATTTGATAGTAATTATGGAATTATTTTTGATAAGGAGGAACAAATTTATCAAGCTCAATCATTATCTAATCATGACAACGGGCTATTTTTTATGGTTCATCATAACCTAATAGACCATAGGAGTTTTAGTCTCCCACTAGATCGAACTGTTCTGTGGACAGTTAATAATGAGGAAGACTTTAAAAGATATATGGAAATGGATATATACGGTATAGTGACAGACATTCCTGATACAATGCAGTTATACAGAAAGTGAGAATATGGCTTTAATTGATGATTTAAGTACCTCTTTAAAAGAGGCGATGAAAGCAAAAGATAAACCTAAATTAGATGCTATTCGACAAGTCCAAACTGAGATAGCAAAAAAGAAATCTGAAAAAGGTGAAGAAGCAACAGATGAATTAGTACTTGGTGTCATTTCATCCTATGTAAAAAAAATGGCTAAGGCTGTTGATGAATATAATTCTCTCGGAGAGAGAGGGGCTGAAATGGCAGAAAAAATTCAATTCGAAATTGATTTCTTAAGTCAATGGCTTCCAGAACAACTTAGTGAAGAAGATGTAGAGAAATTAGTTGATGAGGTATTAACTGAACTTGGAGAAGTCGACATGTCCCAAATGGGAAGAATTATAGGTGCTGTTATGGCAAAAGGTGACGGTATTGATGGTTCTATTGTTAGTAGAATTGTTAAGGAAAAATTAACTTAAAAAAATTTTCTAATGAAAGCATTTAAAGTTTTTGTTCTAGTTATTTTATCAGTAAATATATTGATATGGCTTGTAACATACTTTTTAAATATTAACTTATTCTCTATTCTGCAAATCCAAACTCCAAATATTGAAGTTCGTGAACCTAGTTACAAACTTACAACCAATATTTCAAAAAGCCCAATAGGAAATTTTGATCCAGTATTTGTCCTTTATGATGAAGATTGTATTAAGTATGGACCGTATAAGTTAAGCGAGGCAGTTTTAGAAATTCAAAAAGGGCTAAGCACAACATGTTCTAGTTTAATTTCAGATGAGAATGACATATTAATAAATCTCCACGATAGAAGAGATGCAAGTTTGACTAATATTAAAAATGATATTTCTAATTTACTGTACTCATCTTCTTCAGATCTTAATTTATTTCCAGGTTTTGAGGGTGATGAAGAGGCAAACCTTAGAATTCAGTTAGCAATTTATCAATTACCTGATCCTTTAAGGAGTATTTTAACAAATGAGGTTCAAGTATTGAATGGCTGCCATCCTTATGGGGAAGCACTTTTTAATAGGTGTGTCTATGGAGTCTTTGACCCAGTTGGTTATGGTGCAGATGGAAATTTTGGAAATGACTGGGCTATGACTATATGGATATCTGATAGAGGCTTAGAATCTGGCAAGCTTAAGGATATTCTTGTTCATGAAGCAGCACATGCCTACTCATATTTAGTTTTGAAACAGTGCGTGCTCCAAGATGGTTCTACTTTTAGAAATCTTGCCCATCAACGATATGGGAATGAAGAAAATTTAGCAGATGTCTTTGTTTATTACTACGGTGGAAAATGGACTAATTACTACAAATTAGATTATTTACCTGTTGAAGAGAACAAGTGGATGACAGATATGATTGATTATTGCAATATTTATCAACAGGCAGTATCCGCTCTATCTTCATAAAATCAACAAATTAATTGTTGTTTGACGCAAAATAGCATTTATCCTTACTAATTATGCAAAATAACTCTTATACAGTAGCTATTTTAGGTGCAGGAAATATAGGCTCTGCAGTTATTTCACGTTTATTAAATCTTGATAACGAAGTAATAGATATAAGTATTTCTAAAGTATTAGTTTTAGATGTTACAAAACAAAGAGATTTTGACTCAAGTTTGTTAACAAATGACTTTAACGAAATTGTTAATGATGAAAGCATTAATTTAGTTATTGAAGTACTCGGTGGGGTAGATCCAGGAAAAGATTATATAAAAACACTTCTTAAAAATGGAAAGTCTGTCATCACTGCTAACAAAGATATAATCGCAGATTGCGGGGATGAATTAATTAAGATAGCACAGGAAAATAACGCCTGTCTATATTTTGAAGCTGCTGTGGCTGCTGGTATTCCAGTTCTGAAACCTCTGATTGAGAGTTTAAGAGGGGAAGAGCTTACAAGAGTGGCTGGAATAATAAATGGTACTAGTAATTATATTTTGACATCTATGGAAGAGGGAAGCACATATGAAGATGCATTAAATCGAGCTCAAGAACTTGGTTATGCAGAACCGGATCCAACAAATGATGTTGAAGGGATCGATGCAAAATATAAAGCTATGATACTTTCTCTACTTTGCTTTGGACTATCTCCACAATCTGAAGATGTATATACGGAGGGAATTTCCAGTATTACAAAGGAAGATTTTGAATGGGCAAAGAGGCTAAACAAAACAATTAAATTAGTTGCTCAGATAGACAATAAAGGTGAGGGCTTTAATGCAAGGGTCTATCCAGTATTAGTTGACGCCAAACATCCTCTTGCATCTATTAGAGGTGCGTTAAATGCTATTCTCGTAGAAGGAGAAAATATAGATCAGTTAGTTTTCTCAGGTCCTGGAGCTGGAGCAGCACCAACAGCTAGCGCGATTGTCGGGGATGTTTTAAGTGCTTGTCATCAAATGGCCAGCAACCAAACAAATTGGTATCCATTAAGATCACCAAAAACAGGGAATAAATCTATACAGGATGTTCATTCAAGCTGGTTTATTAGGTTGTCAGTTCAAGATGAACCAGGTGTACTTGCAACAATTGCAAGTTTATTTGGTGAAAATAATGTCAGTATCGAAAGCGTTATTCAAGAAGGTAGAGGCAACAATGCAGAATTGGTTCTTGTTACCCATGAGGCTGCAGAGGAAAATTTAACAAGTTCAATAGATAGTATTGCAAACCTTGATAGTGTCAGCTCTGTAACATCTACAATCAGAGTTTATCTCTAAATAAGTGATTACATACCATTCAACTCGTGGAAGCAAGTCTACACTTTCTTTTCAAGATATTGTCCTATCAGGTATTGCAGAAGACAAAGGATTGTACCTACCAAATGGAACAACACTTGAAAATTTAAGCAATCTAACGCAAGAAGATTTAAGTTATGAAGATTTCGTTAAGACAATATTTATTGCTTTAGATAAAAATTCTGCAAGGTATGTAGATGAACTATCAATTTATTCAGGCTTTGAAAACTCACCAGAGCCAGTGCTTAGAGAGATCAATAAAGATAAATACGTAATGGAACTATTCCACGGCCCAACAAAATCATTCAAAGACTATGCACTTCAACCACTTGGTGCAATAGCAGATAAGAGACTAGAAGAAATTGGTGAGAGAGGGTTAGTTATTGTTGCAACAAGTGGAGACACTGGAAGTGCTGCAATCCAGGCTGTAAAAGATTCCAAAAACATCGACATCGTAGTTTTGCATCCACACAATAAAGTTAGTGAATATCAGAGACGTCAGATGACAGAGGTTATTCAAGACAATGTATTAAACATAGCAATTGAGGGGTCATATGATGACTGCCAACAAATTGCCAAAACTCTTTTGCAGGAAAACGCGTTTAACAGAAGAGTAGTTTCTTTAAATTCAATCAACTGGTTAAGAGTTATGGGTCAGACAGCTTATTATGTATGGCTTACAAAACAATTTACTAATCCAATTAACATCTCTATACCATCTGGAAACTTTGGCAACGCTTATTCTGCTTGGTTTGGCAGGTGTAATGGGCTTCCAATAAATGAAATATTCTGCGCATCAAATCTCAATGATGTACTTACAAGGTTTATTTCAAGTGGCACCTTAGAACCAAAAGATACGATGCCTACAGTTGCACCAAGTATGGATATACAAATTCCCTCTAGCCTAGAGAGATTAATTTTTGATTTAGAAGGGGATACTTCATCATTCTATGATCAGTTACAAAACGAAAAACTCGCAACATTAAATGAAGATGCAGCCAAAAAATTACAGAGCATCTTTTCTTCAAAATCATTTGATGATGAAATGATATTAAAAGAGATTAAAGAGTTCTATGAGGATTATGAATGGATTGTAGATCCTCATACCGCAACTGCAGTTTCAGAAAGTGTTTCATTTACTTCAAACCTCCCAGTTGTTGGAATTGCTACTGCATCACCTGAAAAATTTAGTAATGTAATCTCCTCTGTAATTCCATCTTTTTCTGTAGAAAACACAGAAAATATTGAGAAATACATTATTTCTGAATCAGATTCTTCAGTGATTGAAAATACAATAAAAGAGTATTTTTAAAAAAATTTTAGATTCTTAAATTTATTCATGTAATATGCCAATATGACTGATATCCAACAAGACGGGAGAGCACGTAGGCAGCAAGATATTTTTGACCTCAACAGAACAAAACTTATTGATACAGCTGTTGATGTCATAAATGAAGTTGGAGATATTAGAGAAGTGACTTTGACTCAGATTGCAAAAGAAGCTGGTGTATCACCTGCTACAGCCTACAATCATTTTCCTGACAGAATGGAAGATGTATTTTCAGCAATTGTGCATTCCAAAATGGATGTAGCGGCAAACATGGGTGCCACATTTTCAGACAACTCTTTAAGCGTAATTGAGAAATTAAAGCAGATTCCAGTGACATATGCTGAAAACCTTATAAGCCTCGGATATGCAGGAAAGGTAATTGTTGTACAAATGTTTAATTTAGTCAATGTTAATAAATGGCTAGATCAAGACCCAGTACAAGCAATAATACCTTTATTGAATAATTTAGATCAATATCAGGACAGAGCAGAAGAAATTGCTGTGAATATTGCTACCGCATTTAGGGGAGCGATATTTGAATATGCTTTAAATAATGGAGATCACGAACTGTTTAATAGATATTCAGAAGAGTTTTTACTTAAAACTTCCAAAAATTTAGTAGAAAACATTCTAAAACAGTACTAAATCACCAGTTAATCTTCACATATCTACAAAATTTTTTAAGATTTACTTTACTTTTAATTGATTCTAGTTAAACTTATCTTAAGTTGGTTAGAACCAAATCTAATCAAAAGTTGTTGGGAAGTATGAGTAAAAAATTTATTTATACATATTTAAATTTGAAGTCTTATATCAACTCGTCAACTATCAGAACAATACTCAAAACAACAACATATATTGCTCTCTTTACCATCGTATTTATCTCATCATGGGCAGTGCCACAAGAAGAGGCATATGCCAGTGATAACTGGGATTGTAACGATGCATATGCAAGAGCATACTTTTACAAATTAGATTGGGACTATACGTCAACTAGCTTCACTATTGATCAGTATGTAGCTACAGAGACAACAACCATTCAACGAACAACAACAACAGTAGACTTTAGTTCTACATCCAACATTGCAGGAAACGTAAAAGGTATTAACGCGTTGGCTATGTCACCAACAGGTGTTATGTATGTAACGATCACCTCTGATGGACACGGAACACATCTCTTTACTATTAGTACTGCAGGTGTGCTTACACCATTAGCTCATATTGCTAACTACGAACAAGTTGGTGATGAGAACTTTTATGACGGAGTAAACGGTTACTACGGCTTCTCATCTGGTGATTATGTCGTGAATGCAAACGGTAACGATCAGATATATATGGCTCAGGCTGGTTTCAAGCATGGCTACATCTATAACGTTGACACTGGCGGAGTAACAACGTTTGCAAACCCTACCAACACAACAACAAGTGGAACAGGAATGACTACCCATATCAATGCTGCTGACTTTTCGTATATTGACAACTGGGATGGTTATGAGCTTGCAACCTATAATGCGTTAGCTAACCAAGTTGTTCTTTATGATAAAGATAACAACTCAATAAAAGAAGTTACACCAACTAACTCAGCATTCAGCGGTGTCTCAGCAACACTTGCAAGCTATACCTATAAAACTCCAGAGGGAGAGATTCGTTTCATTATTGATGATGGTCTTGGAAATAGATTTGAAGTAAGACGAACTGGAGCGAATCAGTATAATGTATCAGCCAAAGGATCTACATTTACAAGTGATAATACAGACGGTGCTTCCTGTGGACCAAATGCATATGATCCGTTCGCTCCATCATTCAAAACCTCACTTGGTGAATGTGCAAGCGGTTATCAACAACCAGCACTCCTTATTACCAATAACAGACAAACAACACAATATTTTGATGTAGATTACAGAATTGCTGGTGGAAGCTGGGTTAACATATTAAACGGAACGCAGATATCGCCAGGTGGACAGTTCTCTGCAACTGGTGCACCAGCTGTATACCAAGGACAGACGGTGGAGTACCGAATGAGGTACAACACATCTAATCCATATTCTGGAACAATGTATACAGTAGGGGATTTATTAACAGGTTCTGGCTGTGGTAATTATGCGGCTGGTACTGTAGATACTGCTGCTGGAACATGTAGTGGCGGATCTTCAACGCCAACTGTAACGCTTACCAATACAGGAACAGCTAATACATATTTTGATGTACAGTACAAGATTGGCTCAAGTGGAACATGGGTAACCTTTATTGATGGAGAATTAGTTGTCCCAGGAACACCAGAGACTATCAGCATGCCAACTACAGTAGCAAATGCTCAGACGGTTTATTTTCAGTACATTGTTGCAGATGCTAACCCAACAGCTACGTCCGGGTTTACATCAGCTACGAGTAGGTATATTGATTGTAAAACCTACACAGGTACTATTACTGCCACCACAAATGGAACCTGTAACAACGACTTTGTAACCTATAATGTCACACTCACTAATACTGGAAACACATCAATGTACTTCGCACATGCAAAACGATCCAGTATAGGTTCAAGTGCTTTTAGCTGGCAAGATTCATATGGCCGAACAATCAATGCCGGCCAAACATATACATATACAGCTAACGTTTATCACGGCGTTATTCCAGAATTTAAAATGGTGTATGGTACAAGCTACTATCAATATCGTTCAACAGATTTATACTCATCTTCACATGTTGAGGGCACTTTCACTTCAAGGAGTTATGGTAATGAATTAAAATCTGGAGATTCCTGGGTTCGATGGACTGCACCTAGTGCTGTAGATTGTAACTGGTGGGGTAATGGTGGAGAATCAACAAATAGCTCTGCCAATTACACTAGAATTTCTCAATCAACTTCTCAAATCTGTGATGGCTCTGGTAACGCAACCATACGACTTACACTAACAAACTACAATGCAGCAAATGACAGCTATGGCGGTTTTGTTGATGTAGACTTTTCTCCAGATAATGTTACGTGGACGGAGGTTGCAGATGGACAAGCTCTTGCCGATGGTCAAACCCTTACTTTTTCATCTCCAGTAAACATACCCTCATCTTCAACAGGATATTTCAGATATCGTATTGCTGATACAAACCCAACAGACTCAACTGCAAATGCCGAATGGGCAGTCTTCAGTAAACAAACAAACTGTGTTGCAGACTTTACACAGTCAGCAACCTTTAGTTCTTGTTCCTCTGTCGGAAGGTACGCAACTCTTTCTGTAACCAATAATGAAGCTCAGACTTTGTACTTTAAAGCTGCACCTACTAAAACTTCATCTAACAATTACAATCAATATAGTTCGAACTATGTTGATTGGTCAGCTGCAATTTATTTCTCAGTTCCAGCTGGCGAGACTTTAACATACGATGCTACCACTAGCCCAGACATGAGAAAACTATACACTGATGATACTGAAGGTTGGATGCAGTGGATTGTACAAGGTGCGTATATTGAGAATCCTGACTGGAGTAACACTTCTGGGTTCCCTTATAAGTACACAGCCGCTCAATTTAACGACTGTACTCCATCAGTTACAGCAAGCTATGAAGTATCATCGTGTAGTTCTGCAGGCCAGACCTCTACATTAACTCTTACTAATAATGAGTCAGAGACTATTTATTTTAAAGTAACGCCAACAAAAAATGGCAACAGCTATAGCTACAATACGTCATCAGCATACGACACTTCAGATTCAACAACATTCTCGATTGCTGCAGGGGAAACTTTGGTTTATACAGCTGGAGCCAAAACATATACAAATGAAGCAGATGCGTATATGGGGTGGAGAATACAGAAGTCTTATACTGAAAACCCTTCATGGAATACCGGTATTTATGAAGAACAATATTTAAATTCTCCATCAAATGGTGTTAGCTGGCGTCACGACTGTAATCCATCAGTTACAGCAAGCTATGAAGTAACAACGTGTAGTTCTGCAGGCCAGACCTCTACATTAACTCTTACTAATAATGAGCCAGAGACTATTTATTTTAAAGTAACGCCAACAAAAAATGGCAACACCTATACCTCCAATACGCCATCAGCATACGACACTTCAGATTCAGCAACATTCTCGATTGCTGCAGGGGAAACTTTGGTTTATACAGCTGGAGCCAAAACATATACAAATGAAGCAGATGCGTATATGGGGTGGAAAATACAGAAGTCTTATACTGAAAACCCTTCATGGAATACCAGTATTTATCAAGAACAATTCTTAAGTTCTCCATCAAATGGTGTTAACTGGCGTCACGACTGTGATTTAAATGTTGCCCCATACAATAATAATTCTTATCAATATGAAATTAAATCATCCAATATAGTTAATAGCTGTATTGATAATAAACAGTGGATGGGTTGGGTGATGTATAACTCAAACTATAGTGACATAAACAGAACAGCACTTTGGTATGCATTTGAAATCTCTCTTGATGATGGTTCTACTTGGACCAAAGATAATTTATTCTACAGAATTGAAAGTAGTTATCAGTACAATGGCAGTCGTGCAGTTACAGACAGTAGCGTTACAGGAAGTCTGGCAATTGATGGCTATACAGCAGTACAAACAACAAATTATATAAATCAGTTGCAAAGCAGCAGTAGAGATTATATTTATCTTTCAACACGGGCATTATCTGGCTCCACAATGAAAATTAGATACAAAGTCGCATACGCTGAAAGCGAACTTGCTTCAACTGACTGGGTTCTTTTTGGAAATTACAATAAAACTGCTGAACAGCGTACAACAGATTGTAATCCTGTTATTACAACTACTGGCTGGGGAACAGCAACAACAACTGATTCTACTAATGATACCTATAGTGATCTTGTCACTATTGGAGAGTGTCAAAACAATATTGAATCAGGAGGGTTTGCAACTGCAACATTTACTGTCACCAGACCTTCTGGAACGCAGTATTATCTGAATCTTAGTAGGACTATAGATGGAGGAACTACTTGGACTGACGTTGTGCAAAATTATGCTATGGGTACTTCATATACAGACACTGTAACTGCTAACCACGCAGGAGCTGTACAGTATAAGTTTAAGTTTTCTTATACCAGTGGAGATTTTACTGCCTCAAAACTCTACTACTCAGCAGTAAAAACAGTGGACTGTCCTACTGTTGGTGCTAGTACTGCATCTATCGCAATAGGTACTTGTGTCTCCGGTGGTGCAACACCTTCTATCACGGTTGGAAACAATGGTTGGGCAACAGGTTATTTTCATGTTCAATACTCAACTGATTTAGGAACTACTTGGGAAGAAGCATTTTACGATTCAGCAAATAGCAATGCTGTTATTTATAAGATGATTTTACCTGGTGAAGTAGATACCTTTACAATTCAAGATACAATTCCTCAGGGAACCACTGTAGCATTGCGTTTTAGATATGCTCCTACTTCACCAGTAACTAGTGGAACATTTACGAATACATCAACTCTTCTTGTTGACTGTACAAATGATATTACTTCTCATTCTTTCAGCGAACTGAACTCAGCTACCTCATGTTATAACAATGAACAATATATTAAATTTTCTTATAGTGGCAACACCAGTAGTGCTAATTACTTAATCTATCAAATAAAAGTAAATGACGGAGCATATTCAGTTGAGAGAACCGTTACGCTTAATCCGACCTCTGGGACAGGTTCTGTCAACCTGGCTGGAACCTTTGGCAATAATGACATAGTAACAATTAAGTATCATATTGAAAGTACTTCAGGTGGTTCTTACTACACTGTTGAAGAATCTTCTCCAATAACTATTAACTGTGGAATCACAGTAGGGAACTCAAGCTCAGACCCTATTTACTTTTCAACAGACTATGTATCTTGCAACTTATACGGCCCTGACAAATTTGAATTGAAACTTAATAGAAACAACTCTAGCTCTATTAGCTCTTCTACATATGTCCACTTTCAAGTTGAGATTTCACATGATGGAAATTCTTGGAAACCTTTTGGACAAATGCAGTATGCAACTGAATCTTCATATTGGTATAAAAATTACAATTATGGGGGCTTAACTGGGGATGATGCTACATATTTTGGTTATTTCGTGCCTTATCGCTTTAACAACAACGCATATGTAGCTAGTGTTATTTTGCTTGACTCAACACATGAGTATCAAATTAGATACAGAGCTTACTCAAGCAACTCATCCACAAAATATATGGAAAACTTTGTTGGAAGTTATTCAACTATTACAGTAGCTGCAGACTCTGATTGTAATAGCAACGACATCCAACCAGTTACTCTTACAACAACACAGCTAACATGTCTTGAAAACAAGGGTCAAGTAGAGTTAAAGTTTGAAGATACAACTGTTACTCATTTAGAACCCTACATGGCAGCGAGATTGTTCTATCAATACTCAACAAATGGAGGTGTTAGTTGGAGTAAAGCAGTAACTCAAACGGATGAACTTACTAATTCAACGACGTTTAACCTACCTTCAACTAAGGTAACAAATGGCCAAAATATTTCTATAAAATGGGGTTATATTCGATCCCACGATTTCTACAGTACTAGCTATAGCTATCAAGTATACAATCGTGGAAATTCATACTATAGCTATAATGAACCTCCAACAGAGTATGCGTTTATAAAAGGATTAACAAGTACAGGTCTTTATTACAATCGTTTTGACGAGGGTACTATCACTAGTGGTTCAATAACTGGTAACTTCAATGCTAACTTTATGAACCATGTAATGATGAACACTACAGATGTTCAAGTTGATTGTGACCCAGACTCTGACTACTCACAAACACTAACAACCTGTGAGTGTGATGATTTAGGTGCAACCTCAACACTGTCAATAACAAATAACGACAACTACACCTCATACTATAAGGTACAGTATTCATTGGATGGAGGTATTACTTGGCAATCTGCCACAGACTCCTTAGAATCGGCGTTCGATATCTCGGTCTCTGCGGGATCAACTAATACGGATTTATCTAAATTTGTACCTGATGGACAAACGATTACCTGGAGAGTCAAAGATACTACCAATGGTGGTGACTTTGAAGGACAAGAGTGGGAAGAGGTAACAGCAAGTGCAACTGTCGATTGTGGTTGTGATGGTGGTTCTGTAGAAGTAGATGTAGCAGTTGGAACATGTGGAAACGGAAGCTCAACTCCAGTCATTAACTTGGTACCATCAAGTACTGATACTGCATACTTCACTGTTGAATATAAGAGAAACTCTGATACAGATTGGCAGGCATTTAAGACTGCAGAAATTGTAAGCAACGGCCTAACAGAAAATCATCCACTCGAAGTAACTGTTGCACATGGTGGAACTGTGCAGGTTCGATATAAAGTAAATAAAGTTTTGAACAATCTTAATTTAGAGGAGTGGAACTACACCGATACGAAAACTATCAATTGTCCATTTACTGCTGTTACAGGCGAGGCAATTTATACTGCCTGTGCTGAGAACTATAGAGCAGCATCCTTTAAGGTAACAAACACAAGCTCTTCTACATCAGCAGCTAAATTTAACGTACAATATAAAATTGTTAATGCATCAGGCACA
>Ga0208425_1000389_pt1 | contig 15410 bp, 13 predicted proteins | sample DEB08_DNA_4_FD_185496 | JGI IMG/M metagenome (GOLD analysis project Ga0208425, IMG submission 185496) | Aqueous microbial communities from the Delaware River and Bay under freshwater to marine salinity gradient to study organic matter... | ecosystem: Environmental > Aquatic > Marine > Coastal ...
AGTAACAAGTTTAGAAGGTACAGGTGCTAATATAACAGCTATAAATGCCACTAATATAGCATCAGGAACTCTTGATAATGCCAGATTACCAACAGATATATCAGTAACAAGTTTAGAAGGTACAGGTGCTAATATAACAGCTATAAATGCCACTAATATAGCATCAGGAACTCTTGATAATGCCAGATTACCAACAGATATATCAGTAACAAGTTTAGAAGGTACAGGTTCTAATATAACATCAATAAATGCCACTAATATAGCATCAGGAACTATCAATAATGCTAGATTACCCACAGATATATCAGTAACAAGTTTAGCAGGTACAGGTGCTAATATAACATCAATAAATGCCACTAATATAGCATCAGGAACTCTTGATAATGCAAGATTACCAACAGATATATCAGTAACAAGTTTAGCAGGTACAGGTGCTAATATAACATCAATAAATGCAACTAATATATCATCAGGAACTCTTGATAATACCAGATTACCCACAGATATATCAGTAACAAGTTTAGCAGGTACAGGTGCTAATATAACATCAATAAATGCCACTAATATAGCATCAGGAACTATCAATAATGCTAGATTACCAACAGATATATCAGTAACAAGTTTAGCAGGTACAGGTGCTAATATAACAGCAATAAATGCCACTAATATAGCATCAGGAACTATCAATAATGCAAGATTACCAACAGATATATCAGTAACAAGTTTAGCAGGTACAGGTGCTAATATAACAGCAATAAATGCCACTAATATAGCATCAGGAACTATCAATAATGCAAGATTACCAACAGATATATCAGTAACAAGTTTAGCAGGTACAGGTGCTAATATAACAGCAATAAATGCCACTAATATAGCATCAGGAACTATCAATAATGCAAGATTACCAACAGATATATCAGTAACAAGTTTAGCAGGTACAGGTGCTAATATAACAGCAATAAATGCCGATAATATCACATCAGGAACTCTTGATAATGCCAGATTACCTGCAATACTACCATCCGGAACATCTGATAATTTCTTAAAATATGATGGAACTAACTGGGTGGCAACAGATATAATAGAAACAATAGTAGTAAAAGGTGGTAATAGTGAATCTGGTTCAATAGTATTAAATTGTGAACAAAATACTCATTCTGTTACATTAAAAGCACCTCCTCATGGACATACTTTTACCGGCAATTATGTTTTAACACTTCCTAATAATACAGGTACCGCGAATCAAGTATTATCAACAGATGGTAGTGGTGTACTAAGCTTTGTAGACCAATCCACATCATCAGCAGATATATCAGGTATTACTGATGAAAATGGTAAATTAGATTATGAAGCTATTAAAGTTCCAAATGAAACAACCATTGTCAATACAACAATACAAGAACCAACTATAACTAATTATGGTGAAGTAACAAGTGGTTTAATTGCACATTATAAATTGGATGGTGATTTAACTGATTCTACCCAATCCTATGCAAATTTAATTCAAACAAATACTAATTTTAATAATGGCGTAATAAATGAAGCTATTGAATTTAATGATGGTGATGGTAATAATGATGGTGTTGGTGACTGGTTACAATTTCCAAGTAATTTTAATCCTTATACTATATGGAATGGTAATGGAATAACAATATCATTTTGGGTAAAACTTACAGAAACCACTATATCTTTTAATCGTATTATTGATTTTGGTAAAGCAGGTGGACAACCTGCTGGATATTCAACAGGTTTATTTATAGCATCACACAAAGATAATTGGAATGGATATACTAAAACATTAGTTTTTGGTACTAATAGTCCTTGGGGATTATATCAAACTGATACATCTAAATTAAATGAAATATGGACTGGCGAAAATTTTCATCATATAGTTTGGTGTATAGCAACGAATGGATTATGGACAATATATATAGATGGAGTTGATAAAACTTCTTATGTTTCAGGCAGACCAACAACAGCAAATAGTTGGGGGGTTCAAAATATAACTTATGATAGTTGTTATATAAATCGTTCTGCTTTTTATCCAAATGACGACCATTTTAAAGGTTTTATAGATGATTTTAGAATTTATAATAAACCTTTAACAGCAACAGAAGTATCAACATTATACAATACTACCTTTATTACAACAACACAAATAGATAGTGAATATAAATATATTAAGTTTGAAAATAATGGTAATAATCAAACATCTTACAGTATTACTTTTCCTGAAAATACTACTTGTGATATTTTAGTTATTGGTGGTGGTGGTGGGGGAGGTAATAATTGTGGAGGAGGAGGTGGTTCAGGTTCATCAATAATTTCATTAACAAATACATTAAATGGAACTTATACTATAAAAGTAGGTAATGGAGGTGGTGTAAGTAATGGCAATGCACAAGCAAACGGAACAAATGGATATGATAGTGAGATACTATTGGGTTCAACTACTTTATTTAGAGCAAAAGGTGGTGGTGGAGGAGGTAGTTTATCTAATAATGGTAATCAAGGAGGATCTGCGGGAGGTGGTGGTAATTTGGGAACTACATCAAGAACAGCATTAACTACTAATATTGTTAATGGTATAACTAATATATCACCTGTATCGGCAGGGACAACAAGTGTTTCAGGTCAAAATTATATAGTACTTGGAACAAATGGAGGTATAGGAGCTAATGGTGATGGTGGTGGTAATTATGGTTATAATGATTTAAATGGAGGTGGTGGAGGTGGTTTAGGACAATCAGGACAAAATGGGGCACCATCAACTAAACCCGGAAATGGAGGTAATGGTATATATAAAATATCAATTAATTCAGTAGATTATAATTTAAAAAGTTATTTTAGTCCAAACACAGATTTTGGTGTATTAAATGCAACAGATTCATTTTATTATATAGGTGGTGGTGGTGGTGGTGGTGGATATGATGATGATACAGTTTTTATTAACGGAGGTCTTGGAGGAGGAGGAGGTGGTTATGATGCACCTGGTAATAATTATTCAATTAATGGTGTATATAATACTGGGTCAGGAGGAGGAGGTGGTTCTGGAAATACAAATTATCCTGGTTCAGGTGGTTCAGGTATAGTAATTATTAGATATTCGATTATTGGTAATACTACGAGTGTTACAACAAATCTTATTGGTTATTTAACTTATGATGCTACTAATGGATGGAATGTAAAAGATGGAAATAATATTTCAACTTCTAATTTGACAACCAGTAATATACTAACCACTGATGGTACAAGCAACGCTTTGATATTTTCCAACAATACAATTATTACTAATCAAAGTATTATACCATCTTTAAATGATAGCTTTGACCTAGGTAGTGTTGAAAATAAATTCAGAGATGTTTTTATTAGTAATAATTCTTTATGGATTGGCGACAATCATAAATTGTCAATTTCAGAAAACAAAATAAAATTTAGAAAAAGGAAAATATCTGTTATACCAAACTCAATATTAGCTTCGGGTGGTACAGAAGCGGGAGCATTAGCATTTACAGGACATAGTAGTATTTCTAATTTCAAGCTGATAGATTGGTTGGTGTATATGAGGACTTTAACATCAGATAAAGTAAAAATATCAGATATTTTCACAGATAATAGCGATGATTATGAAGAAGATAATGCAGTAGATGTTTGGCAAATACATAATACTTCATTATTATTAGGTACATCCTATAATAAAGTTGGCATAGGTGTTGAAATTCCCACTTCTGAATTAGATATTGCCGGTGATATTAAATTTACTGGCGATATTCATGGTTCTGGTTCAGAATTAACTACATTAAATGCCACAAATATTGCAACCGGTACTATTGATAATGCCAGATTACCCGCTAATATATCTGTAACAAATCTTGCAGGTTCAGGTGCAAGTATAACAGCATTAAATGCAACAAATATTACAACAGGTACTATTGCCAATACCAGATTACCCGCGGATATATCAGTAACAAATCTTGCAGGTTCAGGTGCAAGTATAACAGCAATAAATGCCACTAATATATCATCAGGAACTCTTGATAATACCAGATTACCCGCTAATATATCTGTAACAAGTTTAGCTGGTACAGGTGCTAATATAACCGCATTAAACGCTGATAATATAGCATCAGGAACTATAAATAACGCAAGATTACCATCAGACATAAGTGTAACTAATTTAGCTGGTTCTGGTACAAGCATTACCAATTTAAATGCTGCTAATTTAACAGGAACTATTGATATTTCTGTATTACCAACATCAATAAGCGCAACTAATTTATCTGGGTCCGGTTCAAGTATTACAAATTTAAGCGCTGCTAATTTAACTGGTACCATAAATAATGCAAGATTCCCAGCAGACATTAGCATAACAGGAACTATGTCAGCGGCAAATTTAAATGTAACTGGGACAACTACTACTATATCTACTGCATCTTATACAACTGAAAATTTAGAAATTGTAAGCTCTGATGCTGATGGGCCTTCATTAAAAATATCCCACGATAATGTTAATTATGATATAATACAAGTTATAGATAAGGATAGTCTAAATGTATTATCATTAAATCACGAGGGTAAATTAGGCATAGGTGTTGCATCACCCGAATCAAAACTACATATTTCAAATAACAGCACCGCGTCTACCAATGTAACATTATTGACATTAACGAATGGTAATGGTACAGGAGATCTTTCAAGCGGTTGGGCCAACGATACATCAATAAATATTGATTTTAAATTTACTGATAGTAATCCAAACTATACTCCTCAGGGTAGAATTAAATGTTTAAATGGGCAATCGGCAGATTCTGGACAGGATGAAGAGGGTAGTGGTAATTTATGTTTTTTTACAAGTCAAGGTACAGGTGGTAGCGGTTCGGGAACATTAAGTGAAGTTATGAGAATGACTTATGATAATTTAGTAGGCATTGGCATAACAAATCCAGGATACAAATTAGACGTTTCAGGCGATATCAATTGTACAGGAGCATTCCGTGTTAATAATACTGCATTATCTAATGTTGCAATATCTGGTGCATATGCAGATATATCAGGAACACCTGATTTATCTGTATATTCTACATTCTCTGGTTCATATAATGATTTAACTAATTTACCATCTACTAGCGGAGGAGAATGGACTACTTCATCTACAAGTACTATAACAAGCGATATACATCATAGTGATAGTGTATCGCAATCAGGAACCAATTATACTGGTGGCTCTCTTGTTACTGTTACGGGCGGTATAGGTCAAGGAGCCATAGGTGATAAAGTAGGTTTACTTGTTGAACATTCTAATAGAATGCAAGCAATTGGTATAGGATATAGTACTATTTCACAACTTGGTTCAAACACAAATGGAGCACTTTCATTAAAATCAAAAGGAACTGGTTTAGTATATATTGGTAATAATACTGCAACACCATTAGTAGTTTCTCAAACATCAGTATTTATAAATGGGAACTTGGGAGCTGGCATATATTCTCCGAATGCTAGATTGCACATATATGAAGCAACTGGTACATCACATGGTGCTAATCAAGGTACAATTATAATTGATCATAATAATAACGGTGGAGCATCAAGTATAGTATTTAGAAGTAAAGTTAATAGAGGTAATGATTATGGCTATATACAATATCAAGATGCTTCAAATGTCGGAGGAAGTGGTGAATCTGCAAGAATGATAATTGGTACAGCAACTGATATTGATGATAATGTTATTTTGGCACCATCAGGAAGGGTTGGTATATCAAATTATTTACCTGCCGATAAATTTCATGTATCAGGTAATATATTAGCATCAGGAAATATAACTGCTTACTATTCTGATATGAGATTAAAAAATATAAGTGAATATGTTAAAAATGTATTAACAACACTAGATAAAATAAGTGTATTTAAATATAAATGTAACGATTTGGCAATATCATTTGGATATGATAATAGTAAAAATGAAATTGGTTTAAGTGCTCAAGAAATTAAAAAATATTATCCTGAATTAATTGAACTAGCCCCATTTGATGCTATATTTGATAGAGATCTCAAAAAGAAGGTATCAAAATCAGGTGATAATTATTTAACAATAAATTATGAAAGATTAGTTCCTATACTATTGCAAGGTATTAAGGAGCTTAACGCCAATAACAAAGCTATTGAAGAAAAAAATAAGGTATTAGAAGACAAATATAATAGTCTTGAAAAGGAGCTTCAAGAAATAAGAAAATTATTAGGCAAATAAATATTATTTAATTTTATAATAATATAATAAAAGTGTAGATAATGGTATTACAATCATCCGGCGCTATTTCATTATATAATATTCAAACAGAATTTGGTGGTTCTACTCCTATTAGTATGTCTGAATATTATGGAGCAGCTTCTGGCATCCCTTCATCGGGAGCAATATCTTTTAGTAATTTTTATGGTAAAAGTGCACAATCAAGTGGAGCACCGACTCCTGTTGCATCATCTATACCGGCTAGATCAGGAGGTGTCGGTAATAATACTAATTTTGAAATTGTAAGAGGGTTAGAAGCCAATAATTTAACGCGAAGCGAAGGTACAACACATTTTGATTATAAAGAAACTACAGATCTAGGCGGTAGTAGTGATGTTGAATATTCAAATGTAATAATTCAAGCTAAGCCAGGTGATAAATTAGAATTAGTAGCACGACTAAAAACACTGGGGTATTATAAAGAATATGCCGAATTTTGGGTTTGGTTGGGTGTAAGTTGGTATAGATTTGCATCACCAAATGATACATTTTATAGTGATAAAGATTTTACCGAATACTACACAATACCATCAAGTACACCAGCTGGTAATTATGCTTTAGCAGTAGCGTGTTCTTATAGTACTCTAGGATCTACAAATTATAGAAGTTGGAAATCTTATTCTTTACATGTGTGGACATAATTTGAGTACATAATTTTATTTTTATTGTAAAATTTATAATTTACAAATTTACAAAGATTTTTAAAATTATGTACTTAAATTATTAACTATTTAATACTATTTATAATAAATAATGATATATAAATAAATGTATTTCAATCAACAAATTCTAATATACAGAGTTCACCACCAGCACAGGTTCCTCAATCTACATATTCTAATACAGGTGAAAGTATAATAGGTTGTATAATTAGTTATGTTGTACAGGGTGTGGCTCTTGGCATCGGTTCACAATTGGCTAGTCGTGGTATTGATGCTATCACGATGACTCACAAAAATAGAAAATGTAAGAAATATAACATATAAAGATTATTTTATATTATCTAATAATAAAATAACATAAGTAATATTTATGAATATTAAATTAGTATTTTTTATTAATTTTTTGACAAGTTGTATAGCATATACACCTGGACTCATTAAAGCACCACTATATAGATATTGGAATTGTATAGGATTTAAAAATTGCATTCCAGAAAATAAACCTTATCAATTTAATGTTGGTGAAATTCCATTAGTAGCATGGAAAACAGAAAACAATACATATCTTAGTACACTAAATATATGTAGACATTTTGGTTCTACGCTTGATGAAGGTAATATTGAAGATGGTTGTCTTAAATGTCCTTATCATGGATATAAACATTCAGAAAGTGATAAATGCGGTATTATTATTGAACATGATAATAAGCTTTGGTGGTCTTACAAACCTGTTGAAAAAGCGCCTCAAACAATACCTTATATTGGAGATGATTTTATGTCTGATTACATTGAATATGAAATGAATGAAGAATTACCATTTTGTATGTATAATTCAATGGATATTAATCATGCAGAACATATTCATAGTGGTGTATTTGGTTTTGGAAGTAATATTCCTATAAAAAATTATAAACATATAAAAAAATCTGAAAATGTTATCGGATCAAGTTTTGATCATTTTTCAAAAGATAATATTAAGCTAATCAATAAAAATATTTCGCTTGGTATTGATACATTTACAAGTAATTATCACGAATATATATATCCTTCAACAACATGGTCTGTTGTTAATCATGGAGAAGATAAAAAACTTGTTATAGGAGTATCTATGACACCAAGTGATGTTTACAAAACGCGATGGTATGTTACTATTCGCTGTAATTATATGAAGGGAGGAATTAATAAAAATATTTTAAATTTAGCTGCACGCATGATTTTAAGCCAAGATAAAAAACAATTTGAAAGACAATCTAAGAATACTTTATTGCGTGATAACTTTATTTTAACAAAAATGTTAAATTACGAAGACCACATCTTGGATATGAAGAAAATATTCAAAAACTACGAATATCCCAAATTAAAAGATTTTATCGACTATCACATTTCTAATTCCTGATAATTTATCCTTTATTTTTTTCATAAAGCTTTTTTCATTTATATATGTTGTATGAATATTTTTATTATCGAAAGTATGGTAAACACATGAGTTTTTTACATAATACGACTTAAAAAATTGATCTTTATTTTCATTCTTATAAACGAAATTATAAGTAGTGTCCATTATACTATTAAAAATGATATAAATATTATCAATCAATTTTTAATAATAATGGATATCAAAAAACTTATCAATGAAAGCGTAATCACTAACTGGAAAGACGTTTTAATCAATTGTATTGAACCTTATGAAGTTATCATAAATACTAAATTGTCTAATGAATATGCTAAGTCTAATAATATTTTCCCTGATATATCACTGATATTCAATTGTTTTAATTATTTTAATGTAGAAGATATTAAATGTATTATAGTTGGTCAAGATTGTTATCATACACGTGATGTAGCAAATGGATTATGTTTCTCGCATTTTCAACAAAATAATAATAAATTACAACCAAGTTTGCGTAATATTTTCAAGGAATTGCAAAGAACTGAACATGTCGTGCGCAAAGAATCTAATTTAAGTGATTGGGCACAGCAAGGATGTTTATTACTTAATATGTCATTAACTGTATTAGAAGGTAAGCCTAATTCTCATTCTAACATATGGAATCCCTTCGTGAATGCTGTTATCAAATGGATAGCTGAAAATTGTGAGAACGTTTGCATAATGTTATGGGGTAATTTTGCTCAAACAACAGAAATATATTTTCGCAATACCAATAATATTATATTAAAAGCCGGGCATCCTTCACCTTTAAATACGAAGAATCCCTTTATTGGTTGTGGGCACTTTGAAAAATGCAATGAATACCATAATATTAAATGGGTATAAAAATTGATTGACTGATATTAGATTATCACATTAAAATGAATTTTGATTCGTCTGAATATATTAATGTATTGCTTGACAATTTTGTTAAGAAATATCCACAATATTCATATTCAAAATTAAAACAAACTGACGTAAATGATAAAATATTTAGTATTATGAATAAAACCTGTATAAAAAAATGTAAAAATGTTTCTTGGGATACAGATCTGCACGTTACTTATATTTATTAGCATATTATAAAGTATATATGAATATCTCACATATATATTATAATAATGAAAAGTATTCTATATTGTGTTTTTTGCGTTGCGTGCATTTTTGAAGGGGTTAATAGTTATAATATGAATAATTTCTCAATTATCAAAAGGCTATTTGATAAAAGAAATCAAAATAATTATAGCAAGAGAACTTATGATAATTATGCATTAAATAAACTTCGTCTTGACGATATGGCTGCCAATATTGTAGGACCCAAGAAAAATAATACTTGTGTCAGCAATAAATAAATATATTAGTTAAGTAGCTATGGTATATCTATCTTTCAATAAAAAGTTAGATATTGAAAACAACATGTAATTATTAATTAAAAATAAAATATATTTATTATATTATGAGTTATAAAGATCCAAAAAGAAAAGTAGGATCTCAATCTGAGATTCCTAGTATTGATGAAGATACGAATATTATAAATGTTAAAGGTTATCAAAACTTTACTATCAACAAATCATCGTTAGATATTAATGCTAAAAGCAAATTTGAAAAAATCAATAAAGTTATTGGAGAGTTTAAATATTATAATTCTTTTTGCGATATTGGTTGTTCGGCTGGAATAGTTAGTATTTTAGCTTACAAAAATAATTTTAAAAATATAGTATCTATTGATCATGATCAAGAATATATAGAAATATTAAACAAATTAATTCATAAGCTTAATATTACTTATATAAATACTAAAATAGAAAGTTTTGGTATTGATAAAAATACATATGATATAGTATTTTGTGGAGCGATAATACATTGGGTATGGTCATTGACATCTAATTATTCTTCTTTTGAAGACATATTTAAATATTTAAGTAGTATAACTAACAATATTTTATTAATTGAATGGATTAGTGAACGCGATAATGCAATAAGAGGCTTTGGGCATATAACTAAAAATAAACAAAATTATACAACTGCTAATTTTAATAATAGTATAGTTAAATATTTCAAATTATTAAAAAAAATAGAATTAGATGGCGCTACTCGTATTCTTTATGTGGCAGAAAAATATCATCGTCAATAATACCAGCTGGTTTAGATTTATTTGATAAATTAATATTACAATCTAAATTACCATTTATAGTTGCCCAACCAAAATCACACAAATAAATACTATCATTTAATAATAAAATTTCTGAATTATGTTTAATATCATTATGTTGAATATTTAATTTTTTAATTTCTTTGATTATATTACTTAATTGTTTTTTGTAATTATTATTTGAATTGAATATTTTTTCAGAAATTGCTTCACCACAATATGACATTATTATTATTTGACTATTAATATCATAAAAAATTAATTTCGGTACATTAATTTGCTGTTTATTCAATAGATTTAATATATGTATTTCTCTTTCAAATACATGGTAATCCTTATAATTTATTATTTTTTTTATTACAATAGTATTATCAGTATCTTTATAAACATTGGAAGTCGCAGATTTTTTTAATAATCTTATCTTTATATTTTTATTTTCATATTTAACATAGATATTCGTTAAATTAATAGTCCCTTTTTTTAAATCCATATTAATATATTATTATTTTTTTTTTTCCATTGCTGCTACACCTGCAATTGTTGATATATATGTTAAAAATGCTGATGATAATCCTATCTGAAAATAGTAATTATCAAAATTAATAAACTTTTTAGAAAAATTAATTATGGGATCTGTAACTCTTACAATAGCCTTTGGTGGTGTTGTATTTGGTAATGTTCTCGCTAACAATAATAAGGTTGATATTAATACAAAATTTTGCACTCCTTCTAAAAAAACATTTTCGAATAATGCAACCTTTGAATTCCTTGCTATACCTATCATTTCGTTAGTATCATGTAGCATAAAACATAAATTATTTCTTCTTATATATGGTAATCTTAAATTATTATTTAATACTAACATTTATAGTGTATAATTATTTATTTTTTATATAAAAATTGATTAAATAATAGTATTATATAATTATACAATAATAATGGAGCTAGATAATTCTTATATAGTATTATTGGACTATCTTTATAGGTACGAACCTATTAATGATTATATAGATAAAAAATATTGGCGACTTAAAAATTATATTTTCAGTAAATGTTTTTTATCTGATAAGCCATTGGAAATTTATCAATTAAAGAAACTTGAAAAACATATATTGGAGTTTTATCTTTTATTTGAAAATATTGATTATAAAGCAATTTTGGAACATCAAAATCCTATTATGTTTATTAACTATTTGTCTCATATAAAAGAAAAACTTATATCTAAAAACTGAATAAGAGTCAGTGTAAAGCGAGTAATACTTAAAGGTTTCGTTATAATTATAATAGTATATGGTCTGAATAAGTGATTAAAAAATGTCATTTGCTAAATATTATATTTTATTATGTCTGTTAAGATATTGAAGAGTAGCATTAGAAAAATTAGAAACACTTGTTAGAAAGCTAAGATTATTGATACTACTATTAAAAAAAAGATTCTCATAATATTTATTTGATAGAATTGATGAAGATATTGTTGTCATCAATGATGGTAAGTATTTTAAAAGTGGATTTTTACACTTGCCAATATATCACATTAGTGTATTAATAAAACTATCTAGTAGAAATCTCAATAAATACTATGGAACAAGGTGTTTAAAGGCGTCTCTTATTAATTGCCTAAAAATTGATTTCTTATAGTTTAATATAATTTATTAAACATGGAAGATAATATTGCTATCATTGAAGCTTATGGTGATTTTATTGAAAATTTTATATATTTTATTGTAGGAGTTTATATAATTTTGATTGCTTGTTCATATATATTTGTATTCTTCTTTCCAATTAGGTTTAATACATATATTTGTACAGATAAAAATAAAAATTGATTTTGTACCTATTCTTTATTTTATAGACCTGAAAGATGGTCTCCTAAAAAACTAATTGAGTATAATCTGCAAAAAGGAATCATACAATATACAAATTAGAAGGCAATATGTCAAGAACTCGAAAGGGGGAATCGCTGTTAGTATATGGTACCTAAGTAGCTATTATATGATTTAGTTTTTTTACATTCAATTTCTATTTTTTAAAATTTTAATTACTATTTATTTTTATTTTTACAACATAATAATGTTAAGGGGGGTGTTTATGGTATTATTTGTACTGAAAATGGAAAAAAATGATTAGTACCTGGTTTGTTTTTTGATATGGCTAATACCATGAGCTACTTTGACTTTGTTGGCGAAGATTGTATGGAGAGGATTATGGAGACATCGGCTGACCAACTGGAAGACAGCATTAATGTCGCTGTTGACAAGCTGAGGAGGTACGCGAAGGAGAGGTACAAAGAGGAAACTAAGGTAAACAAGGACAAGTTCAGCATGAATCTGCTTACGCTTGCTATCTCATGCAAAGTGATAAAAACACTCTAATTTGCTGTTGTATGTCGTGCGTGTTTATGTAATGTATGCTTGTTATATATTTTTTATATTTACACTAAAATGACATAGAGGATTGATGTATTATAATTATTATGACTATATCAAGAGATAAAGCATTGAAGTTTTTAAAAGAAGCTGATTTCAAGGCTAAATTATTTTCCAAAGATGAAAAACGCAAAGTTGGTGCTATAATTTTGGAAAATGAAAGCTTAATACAGATTAGTTGTGGTTATAATGGGTTGCCAAGAAGGTTAAAAGAAACTAGAAAGAGATGGTTAAAGAAAAACAAGGATTTATATGTAATACATGCTGAAACAAATGCTATTGTACAAGCAGCTAGAACAAATAGTAATATAAATAATAGCATTATGGTATGTAATCGTTTCCCTTGTCATAATTGTTGCTTAAATATAATACAAGCTGGTATTAAGTTGCTTGTGACAATAGAACCAGATTGGGATAATCTAAGTGATAAATGGAGGCAATCATTTTATGCTTCTAAGGAAATGTTAGATGAATTAAAAATAAATATTATGTTTTTCAAAGAAAGTGTTTTAGTTTAGTAGATTTATTTTTTTGTAGATATTTAGACTTGGTAGGTTTTTTCTTATTTCTTAGGTTCGGGCTTTTTAGATTTCTTATGTAATCTTTTTAATTTTTTTAATTCTTTTATATTAACTAATTCACCTTTATATTTAAAATATTCTTTGCGTTCTCCTGGCATTTTATATATACATCTATCTTTTCCTAAAATCTCTTTTTTGATACCAGTATTCTTACAATGTTTTAGTTTTCTTCCTCCTTTTGATGAATCATCTATTTCTACACTAACATCACTTATATTAGAACTTAATTTTGAAGAGCTTGATTTTCTGTAAGATTTTTCAAATATATTGTTATATAAATTATTTGTAACTTCTTTACTATAAATCTTACTAAATAAATTTAAAAAGTTTATTTTTAATTTTTCTATTGATTTTAATAAATTATTACGTTCTTCATATAATGTATTTAATTCATGTAAATTAATTTTTTGTTTACTTTTTTTTTCTATATCTGCAATATTTTCTTCAACCCTTATTATATTTTTGTTAAATTCATCTATTTTTACTTTATATTCAGTTAAAATTTTACTATTTTCATTATCATCATCCAATAGGTTCAAAGCTAATACCAAATTTTGATGATTTTGTTCATATTCTTTTTTAGCACTTTCAAATTCTTCTCGCGTATAACTATAATAAGGTTTTTGTTTTATTTCATTTTGAATTTTTTTTAAATAATTATCATCAAACAAAATTTCATTATCTTCTTTTTTGTGGTTTTGCCATACTTTTTGAATTAAACGATAATATTTTTGAATAGCTCTATCAGCTAAATGTGTATATTTTGATATATTATTATTATATTTTACTATTGTAGATTCATCATCTTTATACATTCTACGTTCCGTAACAATATATTCTTTCCATACTGCTACCATATAAAAAATTTGTATAAGTAATATTTTTTTTTCAAAATTATTTATTAATAAATCAAAATTATTTATAAATTCAATTACTACGTCTAATAAAGGTTTTACATTACTACCATCTTCTTTATTTAATTCTTCTTTTAGTTTTTTCAAGAGTTCAGTTATTATATTTTCTATTTTTTTCATTTTTTTTGGACTTTTAAAGCCTGGTAAAAAATATTTTGATAAATGCTCTGTTGTATTTATTATTTCATTTTTACTATTTATAATAACAGCACTAAATATACTTTTTCCACTAAGTGCACTAAGAAGCATTATTGCAAATAAATATAAACCTTTTTCATTAGTTATTTTTGCGATAGCTTGATTTATTTTATAATTTAAATCTTGATTTAACTTATTAAATAATTCTTCATTTTTATTTATATAGTTTTTTAATTTTTCTCTCTCTCTGTCTTTATCTTTGCTTCTGCTTCTGCTTTTGCTTCTGCTTCTGCTTCTGCTTCTGCTTCTGCTTCTGCTTCTGCCTTTATTATTAGTTATACTATTTAAAAAATTAAAAATTTTTTCCGTATCTGTATCAATAATAAAATGTTGTAAGTAAATTAATAAATTTCTAAAAAAATCTTTAAGATAATTATATTTTTCATTAGTACTTAATTCAATCATGAGCATATAGTTATATTTTAAAAGCTTTTCATTTCCTGTTATTTCAAGTATTGTATTAAATTGTAAAGTATTTAATTCTTTAATATTAAGTGCATTAGTTCTTAATATTTTCATTTCATGCTTTGCAATACTTTTTTTAATCATTTCCCAGTCTTTCCAAACTATTTTTGGCTTGTTTAATACTGATGTCATTAGTATTTTCTAATAATAATAAATAAAAATAAAAATAAAAATAAACTTAAACTTAAACTTAAACTTAAACTTAAACTTAAACTTAAACTTAAACTTAAACTTAAACTTAAACTTAAACTTAAACTTAAACTTAAACTTAAACTTAAACTTAAACTTAAACTTAAACTT
>Ga0208425_1000421_pt1 | contig 14938 bp, 29 predicted proteins | sample DEB08_DNA_4_FD_185496 | JGI IMG/M metagenome (GOLD analysis project Ga0208425, IMG submission 185496) | Aqueous microbial communities from the Delaware River and Bay under freshwater to marine salinity gradient to study organic matter... | ecosystem: Environmental > Aquatic > Marine > Coastal ...
TGTATTTGATACGATTGCCATAGTTATTTGTCCTTATTGTTGAGGTTATTTGTTAGTTATCATATCTAAAAAGACATCTTGAGCAGCTTTCATACTGCCAGATTTTTTTAGACGACTAAACTTTTCTCTCCTCAATTTTAAGTTTGCCTCAGATTTGCCTTGCTTAACACCTGATGAAAAAGGTTTGCTAGGTTTAGTAATCTTTTTCGCAATATTCGGTTTTGAATTTTGCATACTTCGATACTTCATAGCATCATTAACCAACATCACTATTCTATGATCGTACACTTGAGCAACTTCTTGGTCGTTAAACCCATAATTGTTTAGTGTGCTTTTCATATTAGCTTTTAAGTTTGAAGCCTTTGATGGATCAGAAAATTCTGGCATCTTAGATACCAATTTTCTTTGTTGATCTTGTAAATAACTTTCAAACTGTTGTTTTTGTTCTGCTTGAGTTTGTTGTAAAGATTGATTTAAAGCATCTTGCTTTTTCTTCAACTTTCTTTCAAGTCTAGCAGCTTCTGTTGGATCTTCTTCATACAGTTTATCTAAATCGGCAGAATTAATTTCTGCGTTTAGGTCTTGTTGAGCAACAGCTAATCTCTGATTCAACTCATTGAGTCTTTGAGAATAGTCTTGTCTTTGCTTTTCAGACTCAGATTGAAATTGTTTTCTTTGATAAGAAAGTTCTTCAGTCTTTTGTCTATAGTCAGCATCTCTTGAGTAACCATTTCTCAACTCATCAAGGGTAACTTCTAACTCTTGTCCATTTACTTTGACAGTATAAGATGGGGAGTCTTGTTTCTCTTGAGTTTCAATTTGTTCTTCGTCTTGAGATACATCTTCGGAAGTTTCTTCTTCAGTTTCATCTTGCGATTCCACCTCTGTTTCTTCTTCCTTTATTTCCTGTTCCTGTGGTTGATCTTCTTCAGATTCCACTTCTTGTGGTTCAGGAGAATTCTGTTCTTTTGGTTGTTCAGCTTTAGCTTCTTGCTTAGGCTCTAATAAACCATTGATTGCTTTTTGTGCTTTTGTGATGTCAGTTTCAGCTTCCTTTAGAGGATTTGCGTAATTGTCTGCCATTGTGTTTCCTTTGTAAGTTAAGCTCCTCTTATGAGGTTGGCTTATCCTAACCTTAGTGATTAGAATTTTTTATTCTTGATACTTTTTCTATAATCTTCTAACTGCTTGGCAGCTAGTTTTCCTGTATCAATCATTTCTAATAAATTTTGTTCTACTTTGTTGACCACATTGTAGGCTAACCAAAGTTTTTCTCTGGCATCTGTTTCAATTGCACCAGTATTAAATAAACTTTCTGAATATAAAGTTCTTAGTTTATCAAAACTTTCTTTTAATAAAGGATCTTGAAATAATGCTTTAGCTTTGTTCGCCTGTGTCAATTCCTGGTTGAGCTTGTCCTGTTCGCTGTTGTCCATCTAAATTATCTACTTGTTGTTCTAGTCTGTCTGATGATTGTTGTGCAGCAAGGAAAGTTTTATTTCTGTTTGATGTAACTAATTTTTCTAAATCAGCATCTGCTTTAATTTTAGCAGCATCAAGTTGTGTATTATATTTTAGCTCCATTTCCTTAATCTTAGTTTCAAAACCTAAAATAGCTTCTGCTGTTTCGGCTTTTAATTTTCTAGCTTCTAATTCAAGCTCTGCAACTTTTCGTTTTTCTTCTGATGCAATTCTAGTGAACTCAATTTTTTCAATCGGAGTTGGTGGAGGTGGAGGACTAGGTTGTACTAGCTCTTTACCCTCATCTGGATTAACAAAATAATTTTCAACATTTTTAAGTCCAGCTTCTTCGATAATTTTAGCAAGTGAATTATAAATGTTTTTCAAAGTAACCATTGGATATTCTTTGTTACCTTGTAATTGGAAAGCCTGTAATTGTTTTTGTAAAATATTATTTAGCATAACAATTTGTTGATCTTTAGAACCAGCACCTAAGCCAACAGTTATTGAAATATTGTATCTGTCTTTCCATTCAGTAGGACTAACTGATACAAACTTATTATTTAATTCTACAATTCTTTCTTTGTTTTGATATTTAACTGTAAGCTCAAATATTCTTCTAAATAAATCTTTAATACCAGTTTCTGCAAACACTCTAGCGATTAGTTCCATTCTCATTTGAGATTGGCTCATCAAAGTATTTACACCAGTTGCAGTTTTGTTTAACGCATCTGCATCTAATCCTTGTGAATATCTTGTAACACCAGTTCTTGTTTCTCTTACTGTGTCTAAGTATTCTAATAAAGGAAATGCTTGTTGTGAAATCGTTTGGTTTTGCATTGGCAGCATAACCTGACTTGGTGGTTGTTTAGTTCTAACCACCCCACCTGGTCTTGATGTAAGTAGGTCATCCAAGTTGACCATACCATCCATAATAGCCACTCTGTTATTATTCGTTAGATACATATTATCTAACAACTGACGCATAACAGTTGATTTAACTAATTGGACATCTTCAACTAATTCTGAAACTGATCTACCATAAAATCTATGTGGCATTGGAACAGGAGTTAAAGAACAGAATGGAATAAAATCGCAAGGCATATTTTCTAAAATTGTACTTGCTTCACTTCCAGCTACGATTACTTTTCTAAGTTCTGCAATACCATCCCCATCCATATCGCACTTAACATAGCACTCATAAATTTCTATATCCTGTGTACTCTCATCTGGAGCATCATTTAATGGACTTTCATCTATGTCAGAAAATCTTGCTAATCTCTCATCATTAAAAGTAATGTTATTTTGAGTAGGTAAATTTTCGATAATATCTCTGTCAAAACCCATTTGTATAAGTTCTGATCTAGTTTTTAAAACTCTGTGTGCAACAAAATCTGCATCTTCAATACTCTTTGCTGACCTTTGAATTAAAAATTCTTCAGGTGGTATGTTTTCTATTTTAACTTTGCCAGAGCTTGATGTTCTTTTAATAATACAGTTATGTAGTTTAGGAGTTGGTATATCCTCCATCACTTGACCTTGTGCTTCGGCTAATGCTTTTATTTCTTCTAATTGTTGTTTTGCTTTTTCATCAACAAAACTTTCTTCTTGCACAACCTCTACATCATCATTGTCTAATAATATTTTGTATTCTTGGTCGTTTAAATTTTCGTAAGTTTCTTGCTCAACCTTTTCACTCTCATCCCAATAAACTTTTACAATTCCATTTTTTTCAATTAAGGCATCTTTAAACCAGTTATATAAAATACTAAAACCATTGTTATCTTTGTTAAAGATATAGTTGATATAGTTAGTTGCCTGTTCAGCAAGTGCCACATCTTCGGCTTTTACTGGTTCGCATTTTACAGTTTGGTCTGATGAAGTAAAAATTTTTAAAAGGTTTGGCAAGATGGTTTCAACAGTATCAGCAACATCAGTTGATACTACTTGTGATCTGCCATCAATCTCAGTACCTAATGGTTCTCCCATATAGTATTCTAAAGATTTCTTTCTTTGGGATGATAGGTTTCCACCCATATAACCCATAGCATTGTTTATCTCTTGACCAATAATATTTCTTAATTCAAATTCTGTTATCTTGTCTGCCATATTAAACTATATAATTTGTTTCGACTGGTATTTCTTCATCCCAATCACTAACTTCTACACCCTCACCTATTATGCCAGTTCTAAAAGCATCAGCACAATGAGAAGCATAGTTGTGCATTGGTTTATTTCTAAAGCATTGATTTTTGTCATCCCATCTTTTTTGATAAGCCTTTAAATTCTCAAGAGCTTTCTGACAGGTATTTTTATCAAACCAACAATTAGGAAGTGATTTTCTCACAGCTTCAATACCATCTTCAATAGATAGTTTTGGTGCTACTTCAAAAGCAATACCTAATTCCAAAGCACTCTCTAATCTTGATTTACCAAAATTACCTATCTCCCTAACCTTAATATCATGGGGAGCTATATGCTTTGAATACTCATAATCTTTTCTATTAATAACATCTACATAGTGATCTAAACCCTCACCAGCATTTTCATAATAATCTATTAATCTAATCTCTCCTTTATACCTTTGGACAAACCATATCGCTGTGGAGTCATTTAAGCCCAAATCCCACCATGTTTCAGTATCAAGGTTCTCATCATACAGATTGTCTGTAATCCTATTCTGTGCCTCTAATTTTTCGATTAAAGCACCATAATATGAACCAGTTATCGCAGCTTGGAAACTGCACTCAAATTCTTGTTCGTATAAATCTTCAGACATCATCTGCTTTGCAGCATTTAATTCATCAGGATCTAAAATATTTGTATCACTAGCTTTGAATAAACCTGAGTACCAATCTTTATTCTTTTTAGCTTCTTCATACAATTGGTAGAAGTAGTTTCTACCTTTGGGTGTTCCAATGAACACACACCATCCTTTTCGGTCTGCCAAAGCTGGTCTTATAACCTCTGGAAATATAGTTGGCTTTATGCTTTGAGTTTCGTCAAAGACACAACCATCTAAAAATATACCCCTTAGAGCTTGATCGTTCTCAGCTCCAAGAATTGTAATCCTACCACCATTTGGTAGATCACATCTTAATTCTGACTCATTAAACTTAGTTCCAGGTATTTTACCAGCGAACTGTTTAATATAATCCCATGCTGTCGCCTTACCTTGTTTAAAGGTAGGAGATATAAAAGCATATCTTGGGTTTGGCAAAGGACAAGTAAGTGCTGCTTTAATCATTTGATTAATCATCATTACTGTCTTTCCAGCTCTCCTGTGTAGAACTAGAACACTAAATCGGTGCTTATCAATTTCTTTATGCAAAAAATTTTGCAATTCTCTTGGCTTATATGGAATGACTATTTCTGGCATTTAAAAACAAAACCCCCCTAATGTACTGTAACTCCTTGTGGTACATTTAATAATTGTTCAATGCCAAAATCTTCCATGATGTGATGAGAGAAATATCTACATTCTCTAAGATCGTTAAAGCCACCAAAGTGAACAACAACAGAGTTGCTGCTTTCCATGATGTAAATTACTGCTGAGTAGCCTTTTTCGTTGTCGTCAAAATCCATCATAAAAATCCTTGATCTAGTTGTGTGTAACTTCCCTTAATTTTAACAAGACACCAGAAACTGATTTGGTGCATATACCTTTATAAAACCCCCCAAAAGCTGACAAAATAACCAATAAAAAAAAGCATTTGATTGTTAATCAACTGGTATTGCTAAATTAATATTGTTTTTACTTATCTTTTAAATCTTATGTTGCTTGTGTGTTGCTTGATCAACCAATAACTATTGCGATCTGCAATTTTTTGGCAAATCTGCCAATTAATTCTATAAATGTACTGTATAAATTTGGGTTTATAAGTTGAATAATTTTAACAATAATCCTGATATTACTTAGCTTTTATTACTGCTGCCATTTAATCTCTATTGGTTTATCACCACCATTTAAGGTTAATTTTTGATCTTTTCCATACCTTACAGGACTTAAAACAGAGCTTAACCACTTTGCATTAGATTGCATCTCTTTAATTAAATGTGCAAATGGCAAACTATTATCCATCTTACCAGAGTTCTCTAATGTATTAATAGAGTCCATTAATTTATCTTGAGCCTCAGCTATAACCATCTCAATGCCTATTTTTTTACAAGTATAGTATTGATCTTGTAATTTCTCAGAGTCTTTTAATTTCTGACTAAATGTAGCCCATGAAACCATCTCAGGATCTTTGCAAATCTTTCTAATAGATTCACCATTACAAAGCCTATTTAAAATAGTCTTTTCTATTGTCTTATTATATTTAATATTTGCCATAGTTTATAATTATTCTAATGTGTTTAAGTGTTGCATAATTGCAACAGTATTTTAATTCTATTTATAGTTGTTTCTCTGATATTAATTAATTTAATATGATGTTATCATTTAGTTGACAGTAATAATTAATCTGGTATTAATTAACTATGATTCAAATTAACAAACTTAACAAAGGAGCAAACATGAATCAAGTAATAAGTAAAACAATCCAATTCGGTAAAGTTGACTATTTAAACAATGGAAGAAAAAATTGTTTAATAGAAGTTGAAATCAATTTTAATGGTGAAAGATTTTCAGCATCTGGCAATATTTGGAATCATTTAAAAACTGATTGCTATTCTTGTGGTCAAAATTTAGATGAGATTAAAAAGTTTATTCCAAATAATAAATTGTTTAATAGAATTTATTTAATCTGGAAGAATTATCATTTAAATGATTGTACTGCTGGATCACCCAAACAAGAAGAATATTTAAAGTCTATTATTAGTAAAGACTCTTTAGATTATTCTTATCAATTAAAATGTGAAAAATTAAAAGAAGTTAATTTATTACATGATAAATCATATTTATATCAAAATAAACCATACGAATATGGTACTGCCTGGTTAAATACTTCAATTCCTGAAGATGTTAAAAAAGAAATTAAATTAATTCAGGAGGTTGCTTAATGAAAACTGAATTTATTTTATATGGTTTAAAACTTAATGAGCCAGATTATTTAGAAAGCATTATTCATACTTCTTTTAATCGTAATGAGATTGATAAAGTTAAAACTTTAGCAATTAAAAAAGGTTATGTAAAATTTAGAGTTGCTACTTTTAATGGTGAAGCTCCTAACTTTGCAGATCCTAAATTAATAAATGTAATGGAGGTAAAATGAAAGCTAAAGATATAAATATTTATAATATATTCTCTGCAACCTATAAAAGAAAAATGTTTTCTTTTATTGGTTTCGGTGAATTATCTATAATGCCTAAGGTTGATAAACCAATTAGACAAGTTTCAAATGTTTATCAATTTCCAATTAAACAATACTACAACCAAAAAAGGAGAGTCAAATAATGAGTAATACCTATGGAGTCGTTTATGGATCTGACAATATTTATACAGATGTTTCAAATTCATTAAAAGGTGCAAAGAGATATGCAACAAATCATGGATATGACAAAGTCGGAATTAGATATAATTCTGGTTATAATTGTTCAGTTGTATCAATCAAAGTAAATAATAAATGGGTAAAACCAAAAAAGGAGGGTTAAGTAATGAGTGAAATGACAGATAAAGACAGAGAAACTAAAAAAGAGCTTATTGAGTCTATTCAATCAATATTAAATGCAAATAAAGATAATGATTATTGCTGTCAATATTGGTTATCAGACATGATTAAGCAGCAATTTAAACTGCATGAAATACATGATTGAAATAATAATAATTGCAGAGATTATAATGATCTCTTTGTATTTAATAAACCAATAAAGGAGTAAAAATGAAAATAGATAAAAACTTAGTAATAGATTTTAAAGATATTATAGGTGATGGAGATTGTCCTACTTATAATAATATTAATTTTTATGATAGTAATGAAAAAAGATTAAGATTTAAAATTAATGAACTTGATAATAAATATTACAAAAATAATAAATTTTATAAATGTTTTGATTATGAAACATTAGAGATTCTTAAACCTATTGAATGGGAAGAATTATCTAAAATGTCATTAAATGACATGAATAAAATTATTAATAAAAATGAATGGGATTGGTTAGGTGAAGATTTTGAAGATATGGAGGGTTATTTAAATTTTATAATGATACATAATCCTACATTAGCCTTTTCAACTAAAATATCTGACAAAGATGAATATATGGATATTTTTTTACATGACTTTTCAGATAGATTTAAAACAGATGCAGAGAAACAAGCATTTATTTCTGGTCTAAATGAAAGCTGCAATTAATTATATAATAAGACCTAAACCTTAGTAGAAAGAAAGAGAGAGTAAAGAATATGAGGATTAGGTCTTATATGATTCAAATAAAACTTAAAAAGGTAAAATGATAAATACTATTAAGCTATATTCTACCAGATTTAGTACATTAATCTGAGAGAATGTCAAGATATAGTGTTGCAAAAATACAATAAAATGAATTTATTTTGTCTGATCGTTGAAAAAATAAGAACCTACGGATATTTATATATATATGCACAATAAACTTAAATCATGTGGAGATTGCACCCTTTGTTGCAAATTACCTGAAATTAATGATCCTGAGTATCATAAAAAGTCATTCAGCTATTGCAAGAATTGTAATTTATCTAAAGGAAGTTGTAATATTTATGAAAATAGACCTATGACTTGTAAAACCTTTGAGTGTTTTTATTTAGAGGATAAAACAGATTTAAAACCAAATGATGTTGGTTTTTTTATATTTGCAGAACAACACATAATATTTGAGCATGGAGAACAAAAAATTAGAACTATTTATTGTGAAAAAAATAGACTCAAAGATTTAATTAGTAATTTAAACAAAGATAAAAAAATTAAAGCATTAATTGATGATGGTTATGCTTTTCATATTAGATATGACCAAAATGATAAACATATTAAAATATATGATCCAAAAGCATTTGGAGAAAATTTAGTATTTATGCACAAAAACTGGTCTATTAATAAACAAAATGAAGTAGTTAATAAATTTTCACTTCAAGAAATAACCTCTACCCTTTAAATGATACAACTTTAGTAACTCATAGAGAGCATTATAATAATCTTGTCTAACTTTTTCATAACTATTAGGCATGAAAAATCTTCTTAAAATTCTAAATGATCGTTTATAAGGAAAATTTCTTAATTGTATAATATCTCTATCCTTTTCATTAGCTTTAACCAATAACAATATACAAAATTCATAGACTTGTAGTTGTTCAGAGTTGAGTCTTATTTTTAATTTGGGTTTATCTTCTCCTTTGTAACAATCTTTATCTTTACCAATACCATACAACCTCTGAATGAGATTAAACATATCAGTTTTTTGGTTTTTTAAGTGTGGACTAGGCATATATCGTTCAACATATGTTGCAGTTTGGAAGTAATTATCTAATTGATCTACTGTAAGTCTATTCGGTATCATTTTCTTGTATATCCTTTAAATATTGCTGAAATCTGTCTGTTGATAGTGATTTGCTTTTTTGTTTAATGTCTTTAGCTTGAAAATAACCTTTTCTGTCTTTTTTGATTTTAGTTATAGCATTGGCATAAGGGAGAGATTTATTCTTCACCATATCTTTTATGATTTTATCTATTTCTGATTTTCTATTATTCATATAGACCTACCCTTGAAGTCTTTTCCCTAATTATATCTATATTATTATGTCTAAGATTAAGTATCGTTTTCGCTACTTCGGTGTGTTGTTTTTGATACTCCAAATTGTGCATAACTACTTGATAACCTTACCTATGGGGATAACTTTGGGATCATTTAAGTTCTTCATATAAGACTTAAATTGTTTGTTTTTTGATAATGAAATCTTTTTTCTCTTATTAATATTGTGTTGAATATATTCTTGCATTTGCTTTTTATCAAAAACATATTCATTAGAGCCTTGTCCAATTTGTTTTCTAGCCATTAAGCCATATAGAGATAAATTATCTAAACATTTAATTAAGGTTTTCTTAGTCTTAATTCCTGTTCTTTGCATAAGATACTTATGAGAAACCCTACAACCATAAGGAGCATTTTTATAAGAGTAACAAATAACATAAATGATCTTTTCATTAGCAGTTAAAAATCTGTTATTTAATAAATCCTTATCTATCTTTTCAAAATATTTCATTCTTTTAATTCTTTCTCAATTTGGCTCATAGATTTACCAAGCACATACAAAGCATAGTGATCGCAACAATAATATTTATTACCCTCTTTCAAGTCTGCTCCATTTTCACAAGCACAACATTTTTTTTTAGAATCTCCATACATATCTAATTCCAAGTGCTATCCTTTAATAAATTAATTGGTGTCAATTTCTCAGGTGGTATGGAATAACAAAATGGTCGGTCAAGTCCGAAAGTTGTTTTCCATTGTTCCTGTCCAAGCACATAAGTTGAATTAACAAAGCCTAAAATTTTAAACTTAGGAGCTTCATCAATTACTAAAATATAAAATTCGTCTGGCTTTGCCTTTGGTCTAATAATTAATGAATTATTATTTTTTGGAAGTTGCGTTCTAACTTGCAACTTTAAATCTTTAAAAACTAAATCAGGAACACCCCCAACATTACAATGATACTCAAACTTAGAACAATTTAAAAACTTTGCTGTTGCAACCTCCCCCATAGCACCAGATATGGACTTTGCCATTTGATCGTTAAGAGAACCTTTATAATTATAACCCCAATTCTCTTTATGCTTTTTAGACTCTAAACATCTGAGTATTCCAAGATGAGCTGCTGATTGCATTTCATACAAATCTAGGGTTACTTGGTTACTTTCCATCTTCACCCTCACTCTCAGTACAGTAATGCAACACTACAGGCTTGTTTTTGTAATAGTAGTAACCCCAAACTTCACCATTTCCTGATGTATATTGTGGGTTTTCGTTAAATTTTGCGTACTTTTCCAACGCATTTTCGCAAGTAATATCTGATAAAGCCTTAGAAATAGGGATTTTAATAAGTTCTATTTGACCATCACTAGAAACTACACCAAAAATTAACATCAATATTTTCATAATATTTAGATGATAAGTAGTGAGCAAATCAAGGCTTTAACTATGCACAAATTAATAAAATAAACAAGAGGTAAATATGATTTCTCTGATAGAGATATTTTATTGACTTCGCTGATATAAATGGTAATAATTTGATAATAAAATGAATGATTTAATTATAGAAATAGCAAAAAAAAGCATTTATAATAAGGTTTATATTTTAGATGTTATGGCAAAAGATTATATAGGCAAATATTTTGGTTTTAACAAAAAAACTTTAGAAGAATTATTTCAAACTAGAGGTTTAAAAATATCCACTTTTATAAAACAAGTTTATAAGAAAGATGAACAAAAAAACAAAACTGTTCAGATTTCTAAACTGTTAAATAAAAAAGATAATCAAGCCAAATATTTTACTGATCTTGATCTAGCAAATGATTTAGCTCATTTTGCAAATATGAATAAAAAACCTGATGAAAACCTTGTTAGTCCAGAATATTTTTTAGGACAACGACCTCAAATAAAATGTATTGGAGCATTAACAGGCAATGGTCAAGTAAATTTATATAAAAAAAAAGATATGTTTGATATTTTTGTTTTACCAAAATATGCTGATTGCGTATGTATCGTTAATAAGACTCAGCTTTTATCTGGTATGATAATAGTATTTAAAGATAATAAATTTGTAGATACTAAAGCAGATAACAGATTATCATTCTGCCAGGATTCAAAATCTAAAATAGTTTATCATGGTTATTTAGAATTATTGTCTAATGGTAATTATGACGTAATTGATAGATCAGTTTCAACAGGAAAAAAAATAGGTGTTTTAGCAGAAAATATTAATTTATCTTGGTCATCACAAGCTCTATCAGGCTTCTTTCCTAGCAAAAATAACAGCTAAAAAAAGAATTAACACCAGAGAAATATACTTTACATCAGATATCCAATATGTTATTGATTTGTGAAAATGACAAATCATTTAAAAATAATTGGTGAAGCATATCAAAAGTTTAATGACACAAATACTTCTGTGTCTGCTAACAAAGAACCCCACTCATTAAGAGCTTTTAAAAGATATAAATTAAACGCACAACAAAGAGATAAATGTACTAATGCGTCTTTAACTTTAGGCACACTTGGACATGATATTACAGAAAAAGCTATTGTAAAAAATTTATCAGTTGAAGAATGTATTGCTGAAAAAGAAATTCAAGACAAAATAAAATCTTATGTAACTGTTGATATGAAAGACCAAATGAAGTTTGAATTTGGTATTAAATTTTTAAAAGATATATGTCAAAACCATATAGAAAATATTAAAGAACTACCTAAACAAAAATGGCAAACTGAAATTGAACATGTCAAATGGATAGATCCAATTAATGTTCCATTTAGAATGTTTATAGATTTAACAGGCGATACTCATATCAATGATTTAAAAAATAAATTTCCAACAGTTAAATACGCACCATTAAAAACAAAACAAACAAAAGAGAATCCTAATAGAATTGGTGATTGGACTTGCTCACACCCTAAAATTGACCAAAGAGCTTTTACAGGAGATTTAATGCAAATTGCTTTGTATTCACACACAACAGGATTAAAGCCATCACTAAGTTATGCAAGTGCCACAGATAGAATTTTATTTACAGAAGATAACTGTGAAGAACTTAAACCAGAAAACTTAAAAAGAAATTTACAAGAATTAATCGCTTATGAAATTGCATGGGAAAAAAAATTAAAAGCTGCCAATGGTTCAGTTGATGAATTGTTATGGCTAAATATCCCTGATTTTTCAGAAATTCGTAAAGGAAGTTTTTGGTGGAACTCAATCCCACAAGAATACATGGAGGATTATTTAAAAACTTATGTCTGATACAGGAATAATCATACCACTTAGAGAAAGAATAAGAGATTTAGAAACTATTAATGAAGCTCATCAAAAAAAGAATGGTCAGCTTAGACAAGAGATCCAGGACAAAGATAAAATTATTAAAGAACTTACAGAAAAAATAAATAACCCAACAAAGAAAATGAGAGAGCAAGGAGAACTATGATTGAGAGAAGTTTGAAAGACGCAATACAACAATTTAGAAAGAATATAGATGATAGCGATTATGCTAATCTAGGTGCTAAAGGAAAATATCTTACAGTACCTTACAGAATTAAATTTGTCAGAGATTACTTTGGTGAAAGAATGTCTATTCAAACTGACAGTACAGAACTAGCCAATGGCTCTCATAAGTTTAAAGCAAACATTTATATAGATGACAAGTTAGTGAGTGTTGGAGAGTCTAAGCAAATGAAAAATGCTGACAAAGAATTTGAAAAACAACAAACAGTTTCTATTGGTAGAGGTCTATCAATATTAGGTTTCTTTGGTGATGAGTTAGCTACTGCTGAGGAGATGGAACAGTTTTTAAAACCACAAAAGAAAGTTGTTAAAGATAAAACTTTTGAAAATGGACACAAAGTTAATTATCCAAAAGATGAGCCAAAAGAAGAAAAGAAAATACAAACAAAACAAACAACTGAACAAATGGCTAATGAATGGATTAAGGTACTAAAAACAACTGCCGAACATTCTAAAACACTTGGTCAATTTGAAAATAATTTAAATGACTTGCGTAAAGAGTACCTTGAGGAACTTCAAACAATATGGGAAGATTTAATTCAACAACAACGAATTGAAGATTCTTACATTTCACTACAAAAACAAATCAACAATAGGAAACAATAATATGAGTGATTACGATAATTCAGCAGCACTTTGGAAAAGACAAGCAAGAGATTCAGATGTAGCTGGTAAAAAATACCCACACTACAATGGCAACATAACTGTTGGTGGAAAGAAAATGAATTTAGCTGCATGGCTAAATACAGAAAAAACAAAAGAGGGACAACCAGATATTAGTTTAAAAATTTCTGAGATTGTTGCTAAGGAAGATGCACCATTTTAATGTCTGAAAGTGTTAACCCAAATCATTATAAAAAAAGTATCGAAACTTATGATGCTATTACTAGCCAGTTATCTCCAATGGAGGTGATTGGCTATCTTAGATCACAAATTATGAAATACACAATGAGAATGGGTGAAAAGCATGATGGAACAATTGATGCCTGTATCATGGATATAGGTAAAGCCGATTGGTACACAAACAAATTATTAAAATATTTAAATGATTTAAAAAAAAATAAATCATTTTTTGGTGAGCCTGACAATGTTGCCGAACTATTTAAGAAAGACAAATAATGAAGAATGGAAATGGAAAATACATATATTTAAGTGAGCCAAAGCTTAAGACACTTAAATTTATTACAAAGTATATAGAAAAGCATAACTTTTCGCCTACCTTTGCTGAGATAAGTAAAGCTCTTAAATGGAGCAGAGCAAGGTCTGGCAAGATAGTATCAGAGTTATATGACTTAGGGTTTATCTCTAAAGGCATTAATGCTCATAGAAAAATTGAAATGACTACTGAACAAATGGGATCAGTAGCAAATCTTAATGTAAATAAATCATACCCAGTACAAGAAAGTTTAGCATGAGTGTATTTAAAGAAAGTTTTTTTGAAGCAAGTTTTAAAACAATAGAAGAATTCGATAGTGCAGAAGTTGCTTCTGCAAAATTGAATGTTAGCGAAAATGCTAACTTAGAGATTATTGACATAAAGTTAAACAAGTCATTAATCAAAACCAACAACGATAAGGAGCATGAAAATGCAACTGAACAGCACAGTAAGACTGTACCAGAAACTAAATGATCTTCATAAACAAATTATGAAATCAGTAGATTCAAGAATGTGCGTACATACTTACAATAACTATTTAGAATATAAGCAACTTGTTAGAAGAATTGTTGCTAATCAAAATAGTGATGCACAGATAAGATACAAAGAATTATAAATTAATTCTTAGTATGTATTAAAAGTTGTAAAAAAACTTTAGGCTACTTGTCGCTAAATTAAAGGAGAGAAAAAATGAATAGAGCAAAAGATAAAATATTTAATAAAACGATTGGACAAAAAATTAGAGAAGCAAGAATGAATAATGTTATCTATGAAAAAGAAATTGGCATGGAAACAGATGGTAAATTCTTAGGCACTTACAAAGCTAGAAAAATGACAATAACACAATCTAAACTTGGCAAAGCATTAGGTGTAACATTTCAACAAATTCAAAAATATGAGTCAGGTCATAATGCACTTAGCTCACTTAAACTCTTAGAAGTTAGTAATTTTTTTAATAAGCCACTTGAATACTTTACAAGTGATGCAACAGAATTATTGGAGAAAGTTAGACCAACCAATAATAGCTCAGTTAAAGTTTCTGAGTCCCTTGAAAATGTCTAGCATAAAATTCAATCAAGCCTAGTGAACTTGATTGTGTTTGTTTGATGATAAGGGTGGATAAGATAGCTCCTGTCCACCCTTTT
>Ga0208425_1000423_pt1 | contig 14929 bp, 14 predicted proteins | sample DEB08_DNA_4_FD_185496 | JGI IMG/M metagenome (GOLD analysis project Ga0208425, IMG submission 185496) | Aqueous microbial communities from the Delaware River and Bay under freshwater to marine salinity gradient to study organic matter... | ecosystem: Environmental > Aquatic > Marine > Coastal ...
CTGCAATTAGTATGATAACGTCGGCGATGTCACCTCGGCCATATTGCTTGGCCTTGTATATGATGTTAGCCACCACGGTTGCTAAGATAATATAAATCACTTTTCCTTCTTTTGGATGATATACCAGTCTCCATCGTGGCACAACAAACTCAACCCATCATAGCTGCGGTCAAAGTCGTAAGACGCCGCGCCGTCAATGGTTTCGCTTACGTCGTTCGGTCGTATTTGAACAATCTTGTTCGCTGCAATGGTGCCGTCGCTTTTAAAACGTATGATGCGGCCTTCGTTGCCTGTCGTCGTCGGTAAATAAATAAGGCTGGTACCGTTGCCACCATTCCATTTGTTAAAAATTATGGCGTCGGTTGACGTGATGGTGTACGATCTACCTGCTTGGTGAGTAACTGACGTGATAGGCTGCTGCAGGAACCGCTGGAAAATGTTTGGCGGTATGTCGCCTTCTGACGGCGTGAAAGTGTTGCGCAAATCGTACACTGGCTCACTGTCGTTGATAGGCGGGCGGTCATCAAATACTGCAGGGTTTGGCGTGCTTACGTTCGTGTCGTCGCTGCTGATGTGAAAGGCTTCGTACTCCGTCTGCACAGCACGCGCCATGAAGGTAGTTTCAAACGGCAAAAAGTTGCGCGTTGAAAACAGCAGCGCGTGGTACGGGCTGACGAACGCCTTGTAAAAGCTGCCGCGCTTTACTCGCGTGCTTGCGTTCTGTCCTGAAATAACTTCCTTGACACCGAGCTGGTGGATTGGCAATGTCGCCGAGCTGTTTGCAAAGCTGGCAAATGAATTGATAGGCGCGGCTGGCGTGCTGTTGTTCTCAAAGATGTTGCGCACGTCAACGAAATCACTCGAGCCAATGACCACCTCGTCCTGCGTCTTCGTGACTTGGTTGTTAGATGTGGTCACGGCTTCATACACTACGCGGTCGCCATTAGTGGCGCCTCCGCTTAGTACATGAAAAGCAAAGTTTGTAAGTTGCCCAAATGCGTCCGTTCCCGTCACGTCAGAAATTAGCGTGCCATCGTGGTCGTAGCCTTCCACGTCTACCGTAATTGTTACACCTGTTTGCGCGCTTGTGATGGGATCTAAATCAAGATTAAGAACAGGCTCAAACATTGGCAGGTTTATAAACCCTTGCGGCGTGAACAAGTAGTTGTGGACCAGTCCTGTGTTTCTGTCGATGTATACTGGAGTAGGTGTAACAGCAACATAAAAATACCCAGCACTTGAGGACCATGCAGGCGCTGTGAAATTCATCACGTCAATGTTGTATGCGCTGTTACTATAACCCGTATTGTATAAAGTAGGGCCAAACGTCACCGCGTTGTTGTAGTACAAGCTGCCAACCTTGATTTGCATCTTGAGCACAATGCGTGCAGGAACGTCGTCACCTGTGCTGGTGCCGTCACCATCGTATGCGTGCGAATACCTCAGTTTAATTCGGAACACTGTGTCATCATCGTACACAAGGTTTTCGTCAGTGATTGTAGTACCCAGCTCCGTCTGCTGTGTTGTAGCGTTTAAAAACTGCGTCACAGGACCAACTACAGGCAGGTTCGCATCGGTGCGCCAAGTACGCTGCACCTTGTTGAGTGGTGGTAAGAACGTCATCACGCCCCCGCGCATGCGCTCAATATCGGTGTCAACTGTGAGCTGCGTATCAGTTGCTGTAGCCGATCCACTAATGGTGCCCGCTTTGGTTACTGTAAACAAGTTGACGGTAGTGTTGTTGATGACCGCACCAACAGGCACAAAGTAAAAGCATCCCTCGTGCAGGAACAAGCGAGCGTTGAACGTGATTGCAAAGTTTTTGAGCACGGTAAAGCAGTCCATGCCCTGCGCGTTGCCTGCGTCGTCAAGGTTGTAAAATGCTGCGTGTCCAACCTGTAGTTCAATTAAGGCGTTTGCGCTTGAAAACGTCGTCGGCTTAAAGTCGTTGGCGTATTTCAGAAACACGTCGCCGCTGGCAAAGACGTGCAGCGCTCGCGTCTTGTTCAGCAAGTTGGTAAGGTGTGCCGCGATGGTTTCCTGCCCTGTGTAGAAGGTGCCGCTGTTATCGTATATGATGTTTTTAAGGTTGCCCAAGTCGTCCACCGCCGTCATGGTGTTCTGTATTGGGTAAGCCTCGTCCTGCAGCTCGACCTGCTCGTGCAGCAGCACGCCAGTCCAAAACAAAGTATTGGCGCCGTCAGGGTCTTTGAATATGCTGACCGTAAAGTCAGCGTCCTCGCTCGTGGCTAACGCCGTGAGGAACGTGGTGTGCGCTGCTACGTTCTCGACCAATGTAAACGTCACCTCGCTGCCTATGATTGGCTGCATACGGTCCTCGTTGTTGCCGCTGTAGCGTAGCGTGAAACCGTCAGCACCGAGGTTGAACTCGGTAGAGCTGCCTACAAACCCAGCTTGGTGGATGTTTAGCTTGTACGCTGTGCCGAGGTCGTCTTGAAACTCGGCGTGTAATCGGATCGGGTCAGCCATTAAAAACCTCTTACTCTGTTACGGTCAATTGCGTTGCGCTCGCTGGTCAACAAGATGTCGCGTCCTGAAATCTTACCAGTGACTTGCACCTGCGTGCCGCCCATCATGTCCTGCAAACGGTCAAGCGGTGCCACCACCTCAGGGTTGATGTTGCTGGTGCCTGAACCCTCGCCGACCATTGCAAGTGATGCGCCTGTAAACAGTCCGCCGTTTGCCATCATAGGTAAACCTAAGCCACCGCCTATGAACTTACCAAGGCCGCCTTTTACCATTGTTGCAGACGGAAACAAGACAGACAAAATCATGAATTGTGCAACCAGCGACGCGAGCTGCATAGCCAAGCGCTTGATCATATCGAGCATAACTTGCTCAAACGTAGCCGTGCCGCTTGCAATTTGTTGGAAGGCGCTATCTACAAAACCTGCCACGCTTTGCGCCATGGCGTTGACGCGGTTCTGCACTGCTGTGCTGGCCGCAATCACCGCGTCAATGTCCTCCTCTTCAACAACGTCCTCAGGCATGTCAATGTCGACAATGTTGAGCGCAGCAGGCACAGTTACTGCTGGTTCACCTGCGCCACCTCCTGCACCTCCACCACCTCCTGCAGTTGGTAGCAAGTTGGTCAAACCTCCGAGCGTCTTTAGTGATTGTGCCACGCCCTCCTTGCTTAACAGCTCAATGGGTTCGCGTTGTAGTTCATCCTCAATGCTCGTGCGTATGTTCTCTGCCGCCTTCTTACCAAACTCTGCAGTGCGTTCTGCTGCATCGCTAAACGCTGTACGGACCAGCTCAGGAATCGCAGCAAAGTCACCCGTAAATACGGCCTTGATAATTGCGCCAAGGTCTTTAAAGCTCTCGATTACGTTGTTGACAGCAAACGCAAAGAAGTCAAACACCGTCAGCACGGTGCCTTTGATGGCTCCAATGATGCCGCGCACAAGGCTTGACTCATTAAAAAGGGTGATGAAGAAGTTGATCACCTTTGTCAATGGTCCTGCAATCTCATCCGCAAAGGTTACGATTGCGACGCCCAACGCTACGATGGCGCCGACTACTAAGCCTATAGGTGAAAGCATAGCGGGCAAAATCATAAGGAGCGGACCCAAAGCAGCAGCAACACCTGCTGCAATTAACGCGAATCTTTTAGTTTCAGGCGATAGCTTAGTGAGTGCTTGCATCAATCCAACAAAGCGGTCAAGCAAATCTTTGACCACAGGCATTAAACTTTCAGCAAGCGCAGCACCTGCCAGCTTTAGGTTGTCCATGGCTGTGCTAAACTTACCTGCAGCCGTTTGACTTAGGCGTTCCATAGCGCCAGCAGCAAAACCGCCTTCAGTTGCAAAGCCTTTGAGTGTAGCGTTGAACTGTTCGACGCTCACGGCACCTGCACCTAACTTGTCAGCTGGTAAACCTGTCGCTTCTGACAAAGCCGTGAAGATTGGTATGCCGCGCTCGGCTAATTGGTTTAAGCTCTCAAGCTCTACCTTGCCTTTTGCGTTGACCTTGGAAAAGATAGCCGCTATCTCGTCGATAGGCTGGCCGCTCGTCGCTGCGATGTCGCCAAGGAATTGCAGCTGTTCGTTGACCTCATCAATGCCTGATCCTGATGCAATAAGCTGCCGCGCTGACTTGGCTACTGCTTCAATCTGAAAAGGCGTCTTTGCGGTGAACTCATTCAAGTTCTTCATCATGTCCGCCGCCTGCTTCGCTCCACCAGTCAAGCTGATAAAGCTGGTCTCCATAGTTTCGAGGTCGGCAGCACTCTTTACAGCAGCAAGACCAAGCGCAGCAATCGGCATGGTCAATGACTTACTCATTGATGAACCGAGCGCCTTGGTGTTTTTGCCAAAGGTCTTCATTTTGCGCATGGACTTGCCAAGCGCCTTGTCAAAGTCGCGCGTCGTTGCGCCTATCGTTACTATGAGGTCGTTCAGCTTTGCCATTTGTCGCGCTCTTCAATTACTTTTCTTAGCTCTTCCTTGGTCAGGTTTTTAGCGTTCTGCTTTGGTCGCTCCCAAGGGAATTGCATCATATCCTTTGGTCGCAATTTACGGCCTTTCCGTAGATGGGGCTGCATGTAGATTGTAGCCAGCCACCGCGTGCGCTCCCACTCAAAGCGCTCCTGCATCTCTGCCGTCTCGCGGTTGGCCTCCAGCGCCAAGCTCAACTCGCCAAAGGTCATCTCCCAAAACGCAGAAGGGGACAGGTGCAGCACACCCATCCCCATCCGAATCACGTCTTGCCATCCTACTGGCTTATCGTTACCGTCTACGCTTTTTTTTGGTCGCTGTATTCACCAAGCACGTCAAAGCATTGTGTGACGTGTGCAAGCGTAATGTGCTCCTCGAACTCCTGCAGCTCCATGTCGAAGTCGACACCTTCGAAGTTGCAACCGCACTCCACGCCCACAAAGCATAAGAAAGCGCAAGCGTCGGCTGAGAGCTTTGAAGGATCTGACAAGCTGAACACGTTGACCTTTGCCTTACGTTCAAACTTCTTCAGCGCCTTCATCGAGTAGCGCACGGGGTACTCGTTGCCGTTTATTTCAATCATTAAGCAGCGGTATCAGTGACAGGTCCAGTCAACTCAAAGGTGCAGCTATATGTTGCTGTGTCTTCTGTGCCGCCTGATTGCTCAAGGCTGGTGATGATGCCTCCTGATGTAAAAGACAGCTCGCCAGTTGCTTCGTTTGCCTTGCTGAACTTTAGCGTCAAGATTGTACGAGCTTCCCAAGCTGTCCACAAGTCAACCATGTCCTTATTGCTGTCAGCGTCGAGGTAGTCAATCAAACCGCTGACGCTGATTGAACCTGACTTCAAACCGCCAAGCAGCTCACGGTAGCCCGCGCTGTCCTTGGTTGTTATATCAATTGTTTCTGTGTTGAGAGAAAGTGAGCAGTCGGTTGCTGCTGCGATCAGCGTGCCGTCAATGTAGACGCCGAGTTCTGTTCCGTTAAAAATGGCCATTTTATTCTGATTCTATAGATTCGTCGTCGGTCTTTTTCTTTGGCGCGTCAAGGTAGCCTCTTTTCTTTAGCTCTGCAGCGAACTCAGACGTCACGCTTGGCGTGTCGCCTTTCTTCCAGTTGTTCCCGCGCAGCTTGCACGCCTTCATGATTGTAACCTTCATGGCTGCAATTTACGGCAAAATCATTGATTGCATCAAATGCCTTTCTTGGCCAGCAGAATCTTGAGTTCATTGACAGCTTCCAGCAGCGTGTCCAGCTTCTTGGCCATGTCGTTCTCCCGCTTCTCAAGGTTGATGATGCGCGACTTCAGCAGCGTCACCTCTTGGTTTATCTTCGTCCATGCTGCGATGCCTCCACCGAGCAACGCGATGAACTCGAATATCATCGCCGCCGTTATCTGTTCCATGCTCAAATATCGTCTATTTCAAACCAACCGTTTTGGACCATGTAGTCCTGATCGCGCACCGTCGTCGTGCTGGGTATGATGGCGGCAAATGGAAACTCGTCGCTGTTGAGCGCATAGGATGCGAGATTGAACCGCTCATCTGCTGTTAGTTCAGGAAAGAGGCTAACCAGCTTTTCCAGCGTCGCCTGTTCGTGTACAGGTATGACGTACTCCGTATCCACCTGCAGCGCGTGTTGTACGCCGTCAGGATGCACGATAACGCCGAACACGGTTCCGTCCTTTTGGTACGGCTCCTGCACGGCCAGCGGCGTTGTGATGTTGTAGAGTTCGCGCGTTATGGACTTGGCGCGTTTCTCGCTTGTCAATGTGCCTTCGGCTAAGACGATGATGTACTGTTGCGCCATTAGAAGATGCTGTAAAAGGTGTTTATGTTCGATTCGATGCCCGTGCGGTTGCTTGATTCGTCGGAGGTATAAATTATTATTTCTTGCATTGTGCCCGCAGCAAAGTTTTGGTTATTCTTCGAACCAATGTGAAAGTCGGCGTAAGAACCATCACCAGCATCGCCAGTAGCAACCGTACCGCCTCTGTTTCCCAACTCGCTGTTGACGCCGTTATACAAACCATAAACAAGATTGTAACTGCCTATTGTTTGCCCACTTAACTCTAAAGCTGAAACCGCAGATAGGTCAATGACTGTGCCATCCGTGCGTAAAAAAACATTACCTGCACCGCCCACAATAGTGGAACGGCCACCAGCGCTTGTTTTTGTTACGGTGAATAGTGTACCAATGCTTAGAGATCCGCCACTTGAAAGGTCTGTAGAACTTGCAGTAATAAATTCAATTGCAGGCTTTCCGTCCTCCGTCGTTACGCCCGTCGTACCGTCGTAAATCTTTGGCTGATTTGACGTGGATGTTTGCGTCGCGTCGTTCGTGTTGCCGCTTTGGTCGTACCACGTCTTCACGAATCCGTCAGTACCTGAACAAAACGAAGCAAGGCTGGTGGTATCGAATTCACCTGCACTAAATCCAATGTCTTGCTCCGTGTTGTCTGATGCACGCCGCACGCGGATGGCGTCTCCCGTGTATGCCGTCCGCAGTTGCCGCAGCGAATAGGCAGCAGCTGCACCCGTGTACGTGTCAAGCAGCAGCTGCACCGCGTCCACCTCCTCCCACGTCTGCAACAGCGTAAACGGCGGGCTGCCGTAGGTGTCGCCATCCCTAAACCCTTCGAACGTAGAAGTCGTAGCAGAATAAGCGGCATCATCTGCAAACGTGTGGATCAACGTAAAGTCGCCGATAGCGTCGCCGCTTTCAAGGAATCCCGCCTTGTGGTAAATCTTGCGCTGAATCACCTTTCCCGCCGTTGGTGTGTCGCTTTGCGCGTCGATAAAGATACCATCCCCGTCTGCCTTCACCGTGTACACGCGCTCCGAAAATGGCGTGCTGGGCTTGTTGTTTTCCGCCTCGTCTTCAAAGCGGTTCGTAAAGTTTGGCAGCGACTTGAATGAGCTGGTGGCCGTGTCAAAAATTAACGCCTCGTTACCTGCGGGCGTGCCTGTTATCGTTACGTCGCTCAGGTCGTTCAACTCCGTAGGTACTGCACTGGTGTCCGCCTTCGCATTCAGTGCCGTTTGCGTGGCTGAACTCACGGGCTTATCATCGTCGCTGGTGTTGTCCACGTTGCCCAACCCTACGTCCGACTTGCTGATGTTATCGTTTACCCAGTTGCCGCTGTCGTAGATAAGAGCTTCACGATCTGCAGGCGTGGTGATGCTTGTATCCGTTAAACCTGTCAGCGTGTTATTGCCCGTTGCATCGTCCGCCGCTTCCCAGTTGCCGCTCGTGCTGTTGTATGCAATCAGCTGGCCGTTCGATACGCCGTCAACGTCTACGTCAGCAAGTTGACCCAGCTGCGCACCTGTAACTGGCGTGCCTTGTGCAATCGTGAAATCGTCGCGCTTGATGCGGAAAGTAAATGTCAGCACCTGACTGTATCGGCGTGGGTCGTATTCAATGTTGATGTCAACATCATTGAACTGCACGCTTTCGACGTTGACGCCGTTGTACGTTCCGCTGACACGATCCAAAGCAGCGCGGACCTTTACGCCTACGTCAGCCGCTTGGTCGTAGGTGTCGGCATAGCAAATAAATTCAAAGCGCACCTCGTCCAGCTTCGACGGTCCGTCATGCGTATCCTCGGGCGCTACGCTCTGCAGCTGATACACGATAAATGGCGTCGCAGCTTCCTGCTCTGCAATCTCAGGAAAGATGCGCGTGCTTACCAAGTCAGTGACGCCGCTGTTTGTGCTCAAAATGCCATATACTGCCTTTCCTGTATTCATTTCTTTCGTGTTGCGTTTACTGTCTTTGCGATCTCCTTCCTGTACTGTTGGCGCATTTTCTCAAACGCCTTCGGTGCAGCTGCTGTGATGGACTTAAAAAAGACGTCCTTGTTGCGGTTGCTGCCTTTGATAAACTGGTCGTCGCCTTCTACGATGTTGGCAAACCAGCCGTCACGGTTTACTGGTGCTCGGCGACCTACTCGCGGCCCTACCCAATACGCATTCTGCTGGTTGCTGATAAGCCACACCTTGACCGACCTACGCAGCGTACCAACTGGAATATCCATCTTATAAGGCTTGCCAAAGGTAGCACTGCGCTTTGTGTGTCCACGTCGCAGGCGTATCGTTTCACGCGCATCGCGGATGTTGCTGATCATCTCTTTCTTGATGACGTTGCCAGCCGTGCGGTGAATTTTGCGCTGCGTCTTGTTGTCCTTGATATGCTTGGCAATCTCTTTGAACTGCTTCTCCAGCGGTGTCGTGTGTGCAAATACTGTCGCTTTCCGTGCCATCAGGTGCCAGTGATTTGACAAAGCAACACAAGCTGGTCCTGTCGGCCAACCTCCTCGATGCCTTGAATGTTGTAATATTTGCCGTCATACAGCACGCGGTCGTCAGCCTTGATGCCTCGGCTGTCGCTGCTGCTGCGAATCTTAAAGCGCACGCGCTGAATTGGCATATCTTGATTCGTGCTGATGCGCTCGGTCATACCTTCGCCCGTCTTCATCAGCTCGGCCCATACGGTCATTAGCGTCGTGTAGTCCAGCCGCCGCTCGCCGTACACGTTCGTTGCAGTCGTATAGCGCTCTATTGTAATACGTCGGTCGCTCTTGCCTATCCTCATCGGTCTGAAATTACGCGGTAAGGATTCAGCAAGCTGTGGATCAAGTTAGGCACTTCTGCTGTGCTTGTACCTATTACGACAATATTGCGGTTCTCATAGTAGTGTGCGACCAGCAGCTTGATTGCATGAATCAAACCGTCGGGCACCTCGGCCTCGAGGTATCCCAATTCCATTGTCACCTGCACGCCGTTGCTTGTGTCAGGATGCACAGTTGGCGGCGAGATGGTGGTGATGCGTGCGGGCTTGCGCTTAAGGTCGGTGTAGTATTGCGAGGTCGCCAAGGTGAGCGTTGTGCTTGGCGTGTTGTTGTAGACGATGCTGGTGATGCTGCGCACAGGACCAACAGGGATTTCCCACGTACCACGGAACTCGTCGAGATACATGACCGCCGTGACGTCGCCGAGCTGTACGTTGCAATAGTTCTGCACGTACTCGATGGCCGCGCTGCGTAGCGCCTCGATGAGCGTGTCCTCGTCGCTGTGGTCTACGCGCAAAAATGTCTTGAGGTCGGCGGTGCTGACGATGCTGGCCTCGGCAGCTGCGCCAGTAATCTCTAAAGTGTAGTACATGGGTGCAAGATAAAAAAAAGGCCCCGCATGGTTGCGAGGCCCTTTCTCATTCAATCAATCTAACCTTATCCGTTAGCTCCCAAGATAGTATCCTGTGCGAATACCATAGCACCAAGTGAACCAGCTCGGCGAACTTTTGCGTCGAAGAAAGTATCGACTACAATCTTAACAGTTCCAGCTGAGATGCCTGAGAATGGATCGACAGTAACGTCGAGGCCGCCCCAGTTAGCATAGAACAAGTCAGTCCAGTCACCGTAGTACAAGAAGCGCAAAGCTGAACCTGCAGCACCGAATGGCTCATCTTCTGCGTTGCTAAGGAACTCAGAAGCATTAACCAATGTGGCGTCGATAGAAGGAACTGAACCGCTTGACAATACGTTGTAGCCAAACATTTGTCCGTTCTCAACCAAAGCGCTTACGCTTGACACGTTAGCGAGGCCCATCAAGAAAGCGAAATCAGACGGGTGAGCTACGAACTGCGTGTTGTTCTCTGCACCGTTTGCAGTGATTGTGCTCCACAAGTCGCGGACATCATCAGCAGTGATTGCTGGGATATCGTTGTCACCAGTTTCAATACGGCCTACAACAGTACCAGTTTGACCAGCCAAAGCAGCTGCACCACCAACACCGTGAATGCTGTTCAAAGCAATCTTGTCCTGAACGTTGGCGATAGATCGGCCGAAGTCAGCAGCGATGACTGCAGACATGTTGCCGTTTGTTTGGTTGATAGCCTCCTTGGTCACAATCATCTGCTGTGCGATGCGAGATGGTGACAAGGTCTGTGAACCCATTGACCCAGTGTTGCCAGTTACAGCTGCTGCTTCCAATGGCTCCTCTGCTGCGTCAGTTGGCAAAGATGGCATCTTGATGTCACCGACAAAGCCGTTGAGCTGAGTAGCACCAGTAGCTGCCAAGATGGAGTTAGAACGCAAAGCGCCAACCAATGCAGTTACCTCAGTGGCTACAGTTGTGACTGCGTCGTCAACTGAACCGCCTGCAGTTGTGCCGTATACGTTACGAGCCTCAACCAACATTGACTGTGGGATGCTGAAGTCGCCGCGCAAGCCGAGGCCCAAAGCGCTGGCTTCCTTGCGTGCTTCCTGCATCACCTCCTTCTCGAGACCAGTAACACCGCCTTGTGCAGCTTCGCGCAAAGCCTTGCCAAAGTCAAACTTGGCGTTTGCCTTGATCGCTTCTTTGTCGCTTCGTACAACTGCATCTTGTGCAACGGCACGAGCCTTGAGGCGCTGTTCGTTTTTTGCCAAGCCGTCGCGCTGCTGTTCTGCTGCTTCGAGCTTGTTGTGGATTTCTTGCGTCTCTTCCAATTCCTCAGAAGTCAACGCTCGCTCCTCGGTTTCTGCGAGGGCGTTGATGTTGGCCAACTTGTCTTCCAGCTGGGAAATGTAGCGGGCCGCATCATTTGAGTTGCGAAAGTTCATAATCTTAAATTGTTTTGCGGCTTTCTCCGCTGTTTGTTCAAAGGTACGCACTTCCTGCTTTTCAGGTTGCGCCTCCGAAATCGTTTGAGTTTCTTCTACTGGCTCAGGCTCCTGCATGGCCATTTGTCGCGCCGCCACCGTAGTGGTTGGGTAGGCTGGGTACGTGACTGGGCTGACGTCCAACAGGCGTGCCACCTTCAGCACGCGCCGCACGCTGCGGTCTTCGCTGAACTCCTGCTCGCCAATCGTAAAAGCAAAGCTGGACTGCGTGATGTCGCCACGCTTGATCAGCTTGTACATGTCTCGACCGTCTTGCGTGTCGGCCAATGCTGCGCGGTACTTCAGTCCGTTCTCGTCCACGCTGAGTTCCAGCGTGCCGTTCGTGGTGCGTGCCATCGGTGCGCCGTCGTGGTTGAGCAGCAGCCGTACGTCGTCCTCCATCACGTCGTCAAAGGCACCGCGTGCAATCTCCTCCTTGAAATATCCAAGGTCTGTGCGTTGCTCAAAGTTGGCAGCGTATCCCTCGATGACCAGCGAGTCGTCACCAGCGGCACGGACCTCGGCTGTTCTCAGCTCGACGTCGTCGCCGTATTTGTTGCGCAGCTCTGCCAGCTGCTTGCTGTTTTTTTCTTCCATCTTTTCTTCTTTTTCTTTTGATCGTAGCGGGTGACCTTTCGGGAATAGGTCAGTATCGTGTTTGCCGCCTCGGAACCGTTCGTTTTTCAAGGCATACAAAAATGAGTTCACGCGAGCCATGGCCCATTGCTCAGGCGTCTTGACCGATGGCCGCACGCTTGATGGGTTCGTCTTGTATGCACCCACGCCACGATCGTACACCTTCTCTAGCATGGACACGGTCGCTTTCTTGTGTGCAGCGTCCACCTCTTTGTTGTGCTCCTCGACTTTATTCTTAAGCGCCTCAGCACGGTTGCGCTGCTGGCGTTCGCTCATCTCCTTGACTTTCTTCTTGGCCCACGGCAGCATCGACTTGCCGCCCCAAGCGTCATACATCAAACCGCCACAGCCTTCGTCATATGGTACGTCAGCGTTCTGTGCGTGGCGGCTCAGGAAACTATAGACACGCTTGATGACATCGTCGGATAGCTCTGAGCGGCTCGCGATTTGCGATGCCCTGCGCCTACCGACTGGCGTGCCACAACTGCCCCAGCCGTTTTCCTCAGCATACTTCAGCGCACGCTTGGCGTTATTGACTGCGCTATCAGGATAATCCTTAGACACCGCTGCTGAGTTTAGTGCTGTACTCGTCGAGCTTGTCGAGCGCGATCTGATTGACTTGGACCATGTGAGCGTCGCCACCTGCTACGCCGTTCATGTCCTCCGTGCGTCGTGCTTCGTTTATGCTCATGATGCCTGCCTTGACCAGCGTATCGTAATACTGGGCGCGGCTCACGCTGTCGCCTCGCAAAAGGTCGGCAAGGTCAAAGCGTGTAAAGTGTGTGAGGCGCTCGTCAGGTGCAATCAACTTGCAGTTCATCTCCTGCTCTATCTGCCGAGTCCATGGAACGATGGTATACTTGGCAAACTGGATAGCCTGCTGCTCCGTGTTGCTGTACGTCACGTTCGACTGCACACCCACAAGGCTCGGCGGTACGCCAAAGATTCGGCAAATCTCCTGATTCAAAAAGTCGCGCTGTTCCGTCAGGCTCGCGTTCTCAGGATCAACTGCGATGCGGTCGTATCGGAATCCGAATGGCAGCAGCTTAGTGCCGAGCTGGTCACCGCTGTTGTTCCAGCTGTCTTTGATAATATCTATCTGCTCCTTCTTCAGCGGCTCGTTGCTTGACAGTATGCCCGTCATGTTGCCTGAGCTACCAAAGAACTCAGCAGCAAAGTCCTGCGCTGCCTTGGCGAGTCCGAGCATCTCGCGGTGCAATTCGATTGGGCTTTGTCCGTACAGGTTGCAAACGCGCAACATATCGGCGTGCATGTACACGCCACGGTCCTTGACCTCGTACATCACCTCACCGTCAACCATCTTTTCCTTGACCGACTTAGGGTTGACAATGCACAGCTCGTAAGGGTCGCCATTGGGCAGGCGCTTGATAATGGCATACGCCTTGCCGTAAATCAAGATATTAGCCACGTAGGTCTGCCAAAAGTCGTAGGCTGTATAACCTTCTTCTGCCTCTACGCTGATGAGGTCTTGGATGGTGTGACCGACACTTACCTGCACTCCGTTTTCAGTGCGGCGCATGACGTCGAGGTGCAGCTGCGCGATCGTGCTGCTGATGCGCTGGACGCAAGCGTAAACTGTGGACAACCCCATGGCTGACTCGGTGTCCACGTAAGCGCCTGCTCGCGTGCTGATACCTCGCAAATGCGATGCAAAACTGTGGTGACCTGTGTACGCTACTTGGTAGCCGTCACGCCGAAAAATTCTTTGGAACCAGTTAGCCATTGCGCGCAAGTTACGAAAGGTTGATAATCTCAAAATAGCCCTCGTCTTCTGCTGGGCTTTTCATGTGTTCGCCGATGCCCATAATCATTGCAACGATCGGGTCAATCTTTCCGCCGCTCTTTTGTTTGTCCGCTTTGATGTTGCCCGCTGGGTCCATCTTCAGCTCGACGTTGCCGAGCGCCCAACGCAGTACGGGGTCGCCGTCGTGCCACAGCTTGCCCGTCCTGACAAGTACCTCCAGCTGCTTGGTGGGTGAACTCATAGAAACAAAGCCTTGACCAAACGGGACCAGCGGCACGCCGTCGTCAACGAGGTCGATGGCGATTTGCGTGCTGTTGTATCTGTCGAAGGCAATCTTTTGCACGTTGTACGTGTGCATCAGGCTGGACTCCTCTACCACTTGGCCCTCGGGTTTGTTCATCACGCCGCTGACCTTTCGGCGGATGCTGGCGTAGTCGGTCACGTTGCCGTCGGTCAGGTGTACGTTCGGCAGTTCAAGAAACGTGCGGTAGATGTGCGACGGGTCGCGGTCCAGCACTTGTTGCACCGTGTCGCTTGGTAGGAAGTAATGGCCGCGCACGTGATAGCCGCCGTCTTCAGGATAGCACATAACCAGCGCCGTCATATCGCTGACGCTTGCAAGGTCAAGGCCGCCCCAGCATTTGAGACCGTCGAGGTTGGCCTCGCGCTTGTTGCGCATCCAAACCTCATCCTGTATCCACGTCTTTGAAGCCGTCACCCATTTGTTCAGGTGCTTGGTCTTGAATTCTACTTCGCGAGAACCGCCCAAGTTGATGGCTTGCTGCAGCTGGCTGTCGAGCAGCTGGCCACGCAGCGCCGTACCCAGCGACGGGTTGGCCTTGATCCACGTGCTGCTGTCGGTCCAGTCGTCATCGTCGTCAAGTTCGTAGATGATAGCAAACTGCGCGTCATCGTGCTTGATGCCGTCCAGTATTTCTTTGCACGTCTTCTGCAGTTCAAAGCAAGGCGACTCGCGATTGAAGCCAGCCGTTGTGATCGTAAGGTGCAAAGGATTGCGACGCGCCTGCATACCCGACCGCAGGACGTTGGCCACGCCGTCGGTGGTGTGTGCGTGGTACTCGTCAATGCCTGCAAAGTGGACGTTCAGTCCGTCGAGCGTGTCGCGTTCCGAGCTGAGGTACGTGCACCGCGCCGAGAGCGTCGGCGCTTTGATGTCGTGCTTGCCTGCTTTGAGGTGCTTTCGGAGCGGCGGCGAAATCGTAACCATCCGTTGCGCTTCGTCAAATCCAATCTTGGCTTGGTCTTTCTTAGTTGCTGCAAAATATACTTCAGCAGCTTTCTCTTGATCAAAGAATAGAGCTGCGAGCGCAGCACCCGCCATGAGAGTCGTCTTACCATTCTTGCGAGCAACCGTGATATAAGCATAGTTAAATCGTCTTGTGCCGTCCTCTCGGAACCAGCCGTA
>Ga0208425_1000430_pt1 | contig 14852 bp, 10 predicted proteins | sample DEB08_DNA_4_FD_185496 | JGI IMG/M metagenome (GOLD analysis project Ga0208425, IMG submission 185496) | Aqueous microbial communities from the Delaware River and Bay under freshwater to marine salinity gradient to study organic matter... | ecosystem: Environmental > Aquatic > Marine > Coastal ...
TTTTGGATGCCTCTTCATAACCACTCATTAGACAATCATACATAGTGTCATGGTAAGAAAGAGGATGTGGATCTAAACACATTGAATGTATGTTGCTGCACATAATCATAGTCAGCAACACTTTCATTGAATTATAAAACTATTGTATCTGCCTCTTCCGCAGTTAAAGCCTCTCCAGCTATTAACTTTGCTTTAGCACTAGCTTTTAGATTATCTTTATTAGTTTGTTCAGTTTCTAATTGCTCTTTTAAAGCTACTGCGTTTTGGTCATCAGTTTCTTTTTGAGCAATTTCTTCAGCAGTCATATCTACTAAAGTTCCCTCTGTATCTCCTAAATTAACTATTAATTTTTTCATATATTCTCCTTAATGTTTAATTCCATAAATTGACACTCTACCTCTATCAAAAGTAGAACCATAAATTCTAAAACCAGTCATTGCAGTAGTTGGTCTATAAGCCCAAGCTCCATTTACTAAAGTTAATTTATTACCATTATCTCTATAGTAAGTTTTTAAATGACCCCATTTTGAATTAGCACTATCCCATGGTCTTGCAACTTCCATTGTTGTAAAAGCCCCATAACTATCTCCAGTTCCAGCGCTATTTCCTGCAGGATAAGTCAAATAAACTTCTCCATGTGAGTTAGACGCATATTGACTTAAAGTATCTAATGAGGCACTAGTAGTCATTCTAGGTTGCACACCCATTTGGTAATAACTACTCCCAGAAGTATCAACAGTGTTTGTTCCAGTTATGGCTCTAAATTGAATATTAGAACCAGTAGTACTAGGATATACAGATATAAATATTTTGTAAAATTCATAATCAGTACTGAATACTGACAAGAAATCAATTTCAGTTGTATTTGATGTGACATTTGTTGAGCCTAGTTTTACAAAGTCAGATGATACTGTTCCCCAACTAGGATTTGCACCAGTACCACCAGTTTGTAAAACTTGACCAGAAGTACCCGCAGCTAGTCTTTGTAATCCACTGCCATCACGATATAAAATATCTCCCTGGGTAGTCAAAGTAGTTGAAATATCCGTACCACCTTGAGCTAATAAATTCCAATGAGATCCACTTGATACTGCGTTGCCAGTTGAGTTTGCAATACAGATATAGCTTGCTCCTCCGCTAGACACAACATCGTCTGGTGTGTATGCAGTTGAGTTATCGTATGGTCCACGCCACACTAATTTTATTTTACCCAAGTCAATTGTACTCATATCTTCTCCATAAATTATTTAATTGATTATTAATAGAAAACTTTATGTGAACAGATTAAACTGTTGCAATCAAGTTTCCGCTAGCATTTATGCTAAAAACAAAACCACTTGCAGCAAAGATAGTTTCATCAAAACTGTTGTAAGTAGTATTTGAAATATTATCTGCTCCTTGATTTGTAGTAATAACATTCAAATTGTTGCCATTTTTAACTAAGCCATAAACCTCAGCTGAGCTGGCATTACCAAATATTAATTCAGATCCATCATCTTTAACCAGGATTGCTTTACCAGCATTGGCTGAAAGATTACTTGCTATGTCTGCTATGTCTCTTGCTTTTGTCATATTTTATTTACCTCGCTGTACATGGTACGTTGTTTGAACCTACTAATGATTGACCAAATGCCATGTAGATATATTGTCCACCAGAAATATTACTATCTCCACCAGTACTTTTTAATTTAAAACCATTTGATAATAAATCTGCGTCATCTTCATCTTGTTCTGCAATATTTGAGTTTGGATATATTGTTCTATTTTCAACATTATAACCTAATCTTTTGTTGTCTAATAATTGCCAATTTCCTGTACTATTTGTTCTTTTAAGAATAACAAACGCAGGTTTAAATCCTGTATAAACAAATGTTCCATCAGTAGAACCATTACCAGTATAAGAACCAAACTTGCTATAACCAGTTTTTTCTGCAAAAGCATAACATATAACCTCACTACCATTTGGATTTACTTCATCTTGATTTCCCATAGTCCAAACAGTATTAGTTGGAGATGTATCATTCCAATAATTTGTTTGTATAGTTTTACTACCAGTCGTATTTAAAAGTATATGAGCAGTATTACCTAAACTTTTATGATACATAGTCCATTGTTGTCCTGATGTAGTAATTCTTTTAAAAATCATACAAGCAGGAACCACACCTAAACCATGTCCAACTGTTGCAGTTGAACCTGTTCCTGTAAATTTTGATATTGAAAAACCTGCTGTTGTATTAACAGAAGTGTATGTAGTGTTTATTGAGCCATCAGTATTTGAAGAACCTTGACCATTTGCTTTCCAATTCCATGATACATATGCACTTCCATTATTATTAGCACCTGCATTATCTCCTACTGAAAATCCATCACTTATAAAATTTGTAATTAAATTAGATACTGTTTGTTCTGCATTAGTTAAATTTGGAAATATTACTTTTGTTGCACCTCTAACAGCATCATTTGAGTTATGATGTTCTGTACCACTTCTTTGTTTTGTCCAAACCCAATCTGGTTGAAAGCCAACACCTGTAATAGATTGAGTTGAACCATTACCAGTATAAAGTTTAGTATTAAAATAATCTGTAGATTTATTAATTGTTGTGTATGCCATTATAAGTTTAATCCTGTTGTTGATAAAGCTGTGTAGCCAGTTGGTACATCATATTCAAATATTCCATTTCCACTTGCGTTAGTTCCTGCACTACTAATCTGCGTAGAACCGAAGTAGCCATTGCCAAAATTTATTTCGTGATTACCATTTTCAACAGAAAGACAAGGTATATAAAATTTTCCTGTTGGAAGTGTGTACATTGGATAAGCACCTGTTTCAGGATTACCATTTTCAAACCAAGTACCATTTTTACCAGAAAATAATTTTCCTGTATCGGCATCAAAACACATCATCATTATATCGCCAGAATTTAATGTACTTCCCCAATCGCTTTGACTATTATTATTTTGTCTTTTTGCAGAGCCATTATGAAAAAATTCCCAACCATCTACATATCTACTGCAAAAAGCATAGTTTTGATATGAGTGTTGAGTTATATTGTCAGCAGTACCATTAGCAAGTACAACTCCTAAACCATAATTACCAGAACCTCTTTTTAATTCCCAATAATATTTTCCAGTTATCATACCCATTGTTGCACTTGCTGATAACCATTGACCATTTACTGTTGCTTTTGTATTACCATGTGTAAGAACAAAATTTGATGGTTGATTATTTGTAAGAGGATTTATAGTACAAAAAACATTACTTGGACAATCTTCTGTTTTTGTAAGTGTACCACCACCTAATGTAAAATCATTACTGTTAGATGATTGGTCTGTAATCGTATTACCATCTTTTAAAATAAAGAAACCATTAGTTCCATAAGTCACACTTGGAGAAGTATTTATTTTCCATTCTCCAGTTGTACTATCTGTTGAACCAAATGCTGATGCGTCATAAGCTGTGCCATCTATGAAGTGAACATGAGACATTGAACCATTAAAATAAAATTGACCATTAAAGTTAGCACCACCATTTGATATATCATGTCTTACATTATTGTTAATTGTCATATCTGTATTCTGTGATGGAAAATTACCAGATAATGTTTCTTGTTCCCCATTGACAAAAATTTTTACCCTGTCGCTACTTGTGGCTTGTGTTGTATCTACTGCACAAACTAAATGATACCAAAAAGATGTATCTCTAAATACTCTATCTGTATTACAGTAAGTTTGATTATAATTATGGTTTAATTTGTCATTACCATCAAAATATATAAGATGAAATACAGTAGCACCAGAAGAACAAGCTAAAAGACATTGTTGAGTCCCTAATCCACTACTTCTTTTTATCCATGCACTCCATGTCCATTTTTTTCTGTTTCCTGCTGATGAAAAAGTTTTCGTTAGATAAGTATTAGCCATTAGTTAAATTGCGCTCCTCCTGTAGCTCCAAAGCTAGAAGTAAAACTAAAAGCTCTGTCTGTTGTTTGACCCTCTTGGTCTGAAATTCTAATTGTAAAATTATATTGAGTAGCTGCTGTACTACTACCGCCAAAATCTGTTGTCGTCAATGCGCCAGTTGATGAATTTAAAGTGACATTAGCAGTTGTAAGATTAGATCCTACTTCTGAAAAAGTTATTGCACTATCCGATGATCCAGCAATCGTTGCTACTGTACCAGAAAAATTCCCAGCAAAAGTTCCTATAGATCCCGCAGCTGTACTAAATGATGGAGCTGTCGATGCTGTAATAATAGCATTCGTAGATCTTGCTGCATTACCATCGTCAAGTTCTACTCTTACATAATAAGTACCAGATGCTAAAGTGACATTAACTGCAAGCGTTGTTGCGTTAGTTAAAGATATTGAGTTAGCCTGGGTAATAGCTCCAGTATCAGATTTAATAAATTCTACTTGAGGGATATTGCTAAAGTTGGTCCCAGTAATATTTATATTTGTAGCTGTAGCTGGCGCAATAGTTTGCGAAACATTTGCTACAGTAGGTTTTGTTTCAGCAGCATCTATCCAGGTTAATTGATTTGTTGAGTTTCCGTTTGTAGCTAAAACTTGATTTGCACTACCTACCGATGTTGGTAAAATTAAAGTATATGATTGACCCGCACTATGAGCTGGAGATTGTATTTTTACTCCATGAGAATTTTGGCTACAGTTTAAAGTTATAAAACCATCTTGAGAAGATCCATCTCCCTTAGCTGTTAATGCAGTTGCCTCAATAGTTTTATCAGAAATAGTAGATGGTAATCTTGCATTATTAATTGTACCGCTAGAAATATTTGCTGCGTTTATAGCTGCAACATTAAATGTTCCATAACCAACAACATCTAAAACATCGCCAGCAGATGCAGCTCCAGATAATAAAACTACTGAATTTCCAGATGTAATATTAATATCTGCTGCAGATAATCTTACGCCATTTAGATATACATCCGCAAATCCCGCATCATAAGCAAGAGTGTTTCCCGCACTATCAGAACCAGAAAAAGTAGTTTGACCAGCTGTAGCTGTGTAATTAAATCTAGCAGAAGTACCATTGATAGTAGAACCAGCTGCAGACCAACCAGATGATTTATAAACTTTTAATTCATTAGCAGATGTATCAAAATATAAATCTCCTACATTTAAAGATGATGTTGGAGCTGATGATGCTATTCTATAAACATCCGCAAAGTTTTGAACAGCTGATAAATTATTATTTACATTAGTCACAGCAGAGCTTGCTGCTGCTAAAGATGATAAACCAGAGATCCCAGCTAAAGTAGTTATTTCAGAATTTAATCCAGCTAGTGTTGTTAAGTTTGCATTTTGTGCAGCAAGTGTAGATATATTGTTTGTTGGAGATATTTGACCCGCAACAAGATTTACATTTGCTTGATCTGAATTTGATAATTGAATTTGTCTCCATTGTGTCCCAGACAAATCATAAACTTTCATTACATTGTTAGTCGTGTCAAAATATAATGCTCCGTCTGTAAGAGCTGCTCCATCATTATCTAATGTTGGATCTGATGATTTAGCTCCTAAAAATCTATCATCAAAATTATCTAACGCTGCCTCCGCTGCAGCTTGTGCAGTTTCGGCTGCTGTCTTAGCAGTTTCAGCATCGTTCTTATGAGATAAAGCTGATGCAGCAGAATTGGCTGCAGCTGTAGCATTAGTTGCTATTGAGCTTGCATCCAAGCTAACTTCTAAATCTCCGTTTGCATCAAAAGCTAATAATTTTCCAGCTCTTGTAGATGCTGTTTGTGTAATCTCAGATGACGCAATATCATTAGATCTTGAAATTTTAATAGCTCTATTTAATTCTTCTTGTAGCTCTTGCTGTTGTAAAGTTAGTTTATCAAGAGCTGCCTCATGTGTTTCAGCTGGAAACGGATCATTAGATATATAATCTGTTTCTTGAGTTAAGTTTGTATCTCTTAATAAAACTACAGCTATTCCAGTTCCTGGAGCCGTCACAAAATTTACTTGTCCACCAGCTGCTCCGTTATCTACAATAGAATAATGCGTTGTTATAGTTTGTACTGTTTCAGTTCCATTAGCAGCTCTTAAAATTACTTGTAATTCTGATGTACTATGAATTGGAAAAGTATAAGCAAAACTTGTTGTGCTATTATCTCCATTATAGGAATTTTTTACCGATAAACTCGATACTGTCATTGTATTTACTCTTTCAATTGTTGGGAAAAATTTTTGTAGGCGTTATAATCCTACTATATTTTTCGTATTAGATTAATTTGTCAATTCTGTCTATAGAATTATTGAGAAATTTCTGGTGCATCACTAGGCATATTTTCGCCTGGATACCACCAATAATCTCTGTTTTCTTTGCTTTGGTATCTTTTAATTACATTGTTATTTCTTTTATGAAATTTTGGATCAATTAAGTTCTGTAATGTATCTACTATGATCCTTTCCCATGCTGCTCTTAGATACCATATTGAGCTGCCTGGAGTGTATTTTTTAACAAAATTAGAAAACTCTCTACCTAAAGCTGGCTCTTTACCGCCAGGCATATATCTAAATGTTTCATCAATTAGACCATATACATCTTTAGCAAAAGCTACTGGTAATCCAAGTAAAGCATCTGTGACATCGGTTCCGTAATTTTCTCCCTCTGCCTCTTGATAAACTAGATCTCCAAAGATACCTAATCCACCACCACCAATTAATCTAGCTAACCAATATTGAAACATTTGTGTTTTATCTAAGCTGCTAAAATTAATTACATCTCTTCCTTTTAATACTTCTCTCATCTCATGTGAGTAAGCATTCATTAAAGTTGTACCAATTAAAAATGGTACTAGATAACCCGCTTTGCCTTTTAAACCAGTTTCTCTTAAACCTCTCATTATGTGAGTAAAACCAATTGCAATTGCAAAATTTTTAAACATCAATCCAGATGCTAATATTTCTCCAGCAAATGTTCCTGGTTTATTTTTACCCATAACAGCAACTCTACCTCTAATCGCAGCTGTAGGTATAGCATGATCTGTTTCTGTAAAGATCATTTCCATTATTCTTGCGTGCAATCTATTAGCTGTTCCAACATCTATGTCTTTTCTTTTTAATAAATCTTCTGGTTTAAAAAACATTGCCTCTCCAGGCTTTATGTTTGGATCATCAATAGCAGCATCATATAATTTAGTTTGCCTGATAACATCCCAATCTCCCTCTCTTATTCCATAAGTTTCTAAAGTTTGTGTAAGAGATCTTCCGTAAGATTGTAATTTTCCTTTTTGTGTTAAGGCATTAAGTTCTTTCCAAGATAAATTAAAGTTATCTCCTAAGAAACCCATAAACTCCATACCAAAAGCCCAACGACCAGCTTGTGTTAAATGTGATAAACCAGATGCTCTAAGTGTTGCGTCTGATAACATTTTTGCAAGTATAGGTGCATCCGTATCTATAAAATATCTATTAGCAGCTGATGCAATAGTTGACCAATGCTCAGCAACTAACCCAGCTCTAATAGCTGCCTTAGACCAAGATTTGTCTGTTTTCATACCATCTTTAATAAATGTAATCGCTTTTCTATTTGCTTTGTATGCGGGTAATCCAAGAAACTTAGATGTCATTCTTGAAAAGAAAAAGTCAGATTGTGCAAGTAGTGTTGCAGATCCAATAACAGCAGAAGTTAGGATGTGTCTTAAACCAGCAAATCCCATAGCCCACCACTTATCTACTCCACTATTTAATCTACCAGAATGAGCTAAATATAAATTTTCTAATCCCTCTATTTTTGATCTAACACTTTCTCTTTCTTTAATTGGCATATCTTTTGTATTAACTCTAATAAGATCTACCAAGTATCTAAAACCAGCGTTAGGATTTGGTCCCAAGGCTCTCATCATTGCTGTATCTCTACTGATGCTTTCTAAATGCTGGTATATTGTAGATATAGCATCTTCATCTCCAAACTTAGATTGATAAGCCATATAACTATCTGCATCTTTAAAAACTAAAAATCTATGATCTAATCTGGCGTTAGCTGTCATACCAGATGCGTTGCTCATAGTTCTTGATGTAGATCTTGATCCAGGTACTAATTGACTAACTCCCTCAGTTCTTATTGCCTCATAAGTTCTAGGTAATTCTAAAACTAATTCCTCTCTAGTAAATGATCTACCCGTTTTATTGTTAATCATTCTTTCAAGATCTAACTTAGGTAAAATATATTCAATCCATTCTTCTTGAGTAGCTTGACCAACTTTAACTGGGTTATGTGGTTGTGGTAAATAATTACCTTTTATCTTAGCAACATTACCACCAAATTGATTGTGTCTAGTTCTTGCAAGTTCCATAGCCTCGTTGATTGCTGCAGCAAATTCTTTTGCTAAAGGATTAGCAGTAGATCCAGGTTCTAATATTTCTTTAATAATTAATGGAGTAGTCATTTTTTGAAATTTATTTCTTCTGCCAAAATAACTTGTTCTATACTTCTCCATAAACTTAGCTAAAGGTGCGTGTACTAAACCTAGCTCAGTTCTTTTCATATTGGTTATTGATAAGATTTGATTGCCAGCATCTTGATCGAATATAGATCTTATTCCCTCAATAATATCTTTTTCGCCTTTTACATTTTTATAATTTTCTGCAGTAAATTTATTTTGAGCTTGTACTCTAGCTTGATATAATGCGTTTCTTTTAGATCTAATTCTTTTTTCTTGCTGCACATCCCAAGTCTCTTTAGCTGCAGCTCTTTCAGCCTCAAAATCATTGTAGCCTTGAGCCTTAAATTTATCATATTGTTTTTGAAATTCTATTCTGTGAGCATCTGCTGCATCTGATGTCATCTCTCCATCTCTAAGCGCATTGCTAATACATTTTAAATAACTCATTTACAATCCTTTAATCTTTCTAAGGCTTGAGCTGCCTTAGCATCATCTTCTAAAAATTCTCTCATTGGCTTGACTATATCTATTTCTTCTCCAGCTCCATCGATATAAGTACCCGTATGGATCTTAGCATCAATTAATTCTTCTGAGCCTAATCCTTGTTTTTCTAAAGCTGTGAACCAGGCATCGTCTAATTCCATTCTTATATTTTCTTTTGCTTTTTCAAATGCAGCTAAACCTTTTGCAGTTTTAAAATCTTCTGCTTTCATTTTGTATAGCTTGTGAGATCTTGACAAGATTGAGGCAGTTGATTTTAATCTAATTTGTAGCTCAGCTGTCATGCCATCTTTAGTTAAAAGTTGAACATGAATGCCTCTATATCCAGATCCTCTTCTATTCTCAGTTTTTAAGAAATCGTCAAATTCTATAGTTTTTACAGTATTCTTAATATCTTGAGCTACAGCTCTAGCCTGGTCAATAGTATCCACATCTACTCTAGCTCTAAGCAAATCAGACACTTCTTCAATATTTCTAGTTTTTAGCTTTTCTGCCAAACTTGCGTCATCTTTTATGCTTATCTCTGTATTAGCGTTATGCTTTTTCTTAAATTTTTCAAGAAATTCTGTATAACCAGCATAGTTCTTTTTGACTAAAGCCTTTAATTCGTTGATGTCATTAACACTATGATATATAATTCTTTTACTTATGGCACTTGTAGAACCAACAATATTATTATCAGATCCTCGTAATGATGGAGGAGATGCTGTAGCGTCTGCAAAAACTGATGATGGCGGAGTAGCTTTTGTTCGTTGGGATCCAGCTGCTAAATCCTGGTCAATAGATAATGACTTAACTGCTGGAGATGTGCTTACACTTCCTCCACTACCTACATCATCTTTTATTTCTTTAGAAATTCCCTCGCCTAATATTTCATCTGCAATTGATGGATCTTCTGAGGCTTGACCCACTTTTGGATTACTAAATAATTTATCTGTTTTTAAGTCTTCTTCAAATTTCGTAGGTATCGTTGGTGTCTCAATTTCAGTTTTGTTAGCTCCAAATGACTGGCTAACATCGCTCCCTCTAAAATCTCCTTTCGCAGCTGCGTCATCGATAGCTTGCTGGAAGAATTTTTCAGCATCCCCTCGTTTTCCATCTTTGAGGAGTTGAGCTGCTTTTGTGAGTTTGTCTGAGAGTTCTGCTCCAGCTCTCGTTGCGATCTGTTCAAATCTTTCTCCAACTTGCTCATATATTAATCTTTGCTCCTCATTGTTAAGTTTGTTTAATTTATTTCCCGCTTTTTGTAAAGTTGTATCGTTTTCAACAATAGTCTTAAAAGCAGCACTTCTCTTAGTTATATTCTTTTTAGCCCAGTTTAATAACTGAGATCTCTCTACTAATAGAGTTTCTGCAAAAAAATCTGTGCCAAATAATGTGTCTTGTTTAGTGACAGTTTTAGGTAGTGTGTTTGTTAATCTTAATGTTTGCTCTAACTCTCCAACTGTAGAAAATTTTTTATCTTTTAAAATTTTAATTATATTTGCGTGTAAAGATTGATCTTCAATAATCTCTCCAACTTTAGCACCCAGGTTTTCAAGCTGTCTATTATTAGATACCATTCCCCAGGCATCATCACTTAATTGTGTCAAACCAAATGTATTTCTAACTAAATTAGTTCTAGGTGGTAAAAATTTTTTTATTTGTTCAAAGTCAACACCATATCTGGATCTTAATATTTTAGCAGCATCGCTAGCTGTACCAGTATTATTCATAAGATTAACCATCAAACCTTTAATCATGGCAGCCTCTGGTGTAATACCATCAGCCTCTCTTATTGTGTAAGCTAGTAAATCTATTTTCTTTCCTTGAGCTGATAATCTTTTAGCTAATCCTAATCTTTGGTGTCCATCAACAATTGCTTTTGTTCCATTCCTATATTCAAAAACCATTATTGTTCCAGCTGCAACATTATCCCATTCTTTAACCTCAGCTAGTTTATTAGATACACCTCTTTTATCTCCGTCAGTTTTATATTGAAAATTTACTGGATCAAATTCTATTTCTTCTGGTTTATAAATTTGATTATTAGCTGTTATCTCATTTATACTTTTAGATTTAATTGCTGCCTCAATAGGTTTTATTTCTTTTTTAATATCATTTAAAACCATGCTTTGAGCTGCATTATGATTTTCTGTATCTATCTGCGATGTAGCTTTTGTTTCTTCAAAAGGATTTTGAGGTTCTGTTTCTTTTATTCTAGTTAAATCTTCTGCATTATCTATTTTAAGAGCTTTTGATATTTTTTCTATTTCAGCATCACTTGATTTATTTAATGCTTTTCTTAATGCACCCGTTGCATTAGGAACACCTTTTATTAAACCTTGTACTAATCCTCCTAAAGTAGCAGAACCTAAACCAACAGTTAAAGTATTTAAAACTCCTAAAGGTATTTGTTTTCCAAAAATTTCTACTTCTGTTGGTAAGCCAATTTTTTTTCTAAAACCTTGAGCTTTTATTTGTATAGGTATTTCAACAGCTGTACCAATAATACCCTCTATAGCAGCTACCTTAGCGACTTGAGTTAAAACTGTACCACCAACTCTATAAAATCCTCCAATTGGTAAAGTACCAAGAACCAAAGGATCTCTAACTAGCGCAGCTAAAGAACCAGTAAAGCCAGCAACTTTTCCCATAAAAGTAGCTCTATCAGATATATCGGCTTGTTTATCATGTATGCCTTTAATCCTAACTCCCATAGTATTAAAAAACTGTTCTTGATTTTCGTATCCTAAAGTTGTCAGTTCTTCTGCAATATCTGGATTAGCAGCTTTTACTTCATCTATTCTTTGCCAAAATGTTTCTATGTTTTCTGCATCAGATGGTAAAGGCTCATCTAATACTCTAGGATCTTCTGGTCCCAAAGGTACATCTTCATTATCATTTATAGGATTGTTAAACTGTGAATATCCTTTTTTATTAAGATGATCGACTAATAAACTGTATTCTTTTTGTATTGAGTTTTTTTCACTATCAGACGCATTAGAAGACATCTCCATATCCCAAGAGGCTCTAAAATTTTCTAAAGGTGTACTTCTATTACCACTTGCCCAGGATGTTTCTCCTAAAGAGTTTGTGGCATTTTTTTCATCAAATACAAAAGACATTATCTACTTTCCCAGTTAGATCTAACTTTGTTAAAATCAATTATAAAATAATTATTTCCCTCTTTTGCAAAATTACCATCGATTGCATATCTTGGTTCTGAGTTAGCTTTAGATGGATGATCTTGCATAGCTACTTTAAATTTTCCATAGCCCACACTAACTAAGTATGGATCTCCACCCTCAAAAATTTGTATATTTTGTACTATACCATCGCTATCTTTACCAACAGCGTCTCCAGGTAAGAATTTACCATCAACTGTAGTTCCGCTAGCTGTAGCTAACATAGCTGGGTTTTCTTTTAACCAATCTACAAAATCGTTAAACTCATCATTCTTTAACCACATTGGAACATGAACAGCGTTGTTATTATATTCTGCAACACCACCATAAGCTCCATTAGATCCTAAAGACATATTCATTGCTTTATCGTAAAGTTTTTTATCAAAAGTACCCGTCTTATATTTTGGAGAATTAAAATACATAGCAGCATAAATGTTATCTGCAGTTCCAACTATGTTATTAAATGTTTCTACATTTTCTGGAAATATATTTTTATACTTAGCAATCGTTAATCTTTTATCTGTGTCTTTAACTTTAATATCTATATTGTCATTTTTATTTAATAGATAACCCTCAATAGCTAGATCTATTGCTTTGTTAGGCATACCCTCAGATATAATACTTAATCCTCCTATATGAGCTAGGAATTGATCTTTTTCCTGGAGCTGAGCAAATACTTCTGGAGCTTTATCTCCAAAACCATCAACTAATATTTGAGACATGAATTGTATTTGTGTTGCATTTTCCATTTTAGATAGCGCAGCTGTTATTTGTGTAGCCTCAGTTTCAGATAAAAATTTAGCCTCTACTCCATAAATAGCTCCAATACTTTCTGCTTGTGATTTTCTTTTAATCATAGCAGCTTTAAAAGTTTCAAAGTTTCCTTTTGGATCAGATGCAAACTCATTGAAATCAATTGTTTCAATATCAAATGTGCCTCTTTTAGATGCAGCTAATATAGGATCCTTTTTTAGATCTGAATTTAATTTAGCTTTATAATCTTCAATAGTTTTTAATTGATCGTATAATGCAGTTGAAGTTCCCTCTTTATTAGCAGCTATTTTAGATCTTGTATCAGTTATAAAATTTTCTATTTGCGTTGGTGTCATAACATTTAATTGTTGAACCAAAGCAACTTTAGCTTTTATCTTTTGAGCTTTTAATTCTATTTCTGGCTTACCTAATGCTTTTCCAGTAGCCTCATAACCATCAAGCGTAGCAAGATCTGGAATAATACCATCACTAGCCATATTATCCATCTTAGTTAATTCAGAGTTAATTAACTTTGTAGATGTTGAGCTAGATGTTTTAAAATGTGATGCTAATTTTTCTACATCTTCTGTAGATAATCTATCATCTTTTTTAGCAGCCTCTAATGCACCAGCTCTTTGATCTATTGGTACATTTTTATAACCAAAGTAAGCTATATCTCTTCTTGTGCTTTGTTTAACATCATCTGTTTTTTCTCCAAACAAATCACTAAACTTTTTACTATTTAATAAATCTTTTAATTCTTCTTCTGCAGCAAATTGAGTGTCTGGATTTTGTGCATAAATAATTTTTTTCTTTAATACCTCAATATATGTAAGATTTTCAGATCTATTGTTTTCAATTAAATTTTTTGTAGTTGATAATCTAATTTCGTTGCCATCTTCTAATTCTTGTTTCTTTAACCAATTGTTAAAATATTTTTTAGCAAATAAACCATTGAATGTATTTGTGGTATCTTTAACTTTTTGTACTTCGCTTTTATAATATTCTAATCCTTTATCTGGATCATTCATTTGTGATGCAATAAGTTTGTGTGCAGATAAACCTTGTTTATTTTCTGAGCCGTTCATCACAGATTTTTTCTTTTCAAACAAATCATTCTCAGATTTAATTTGTTGATGTTTAATGTAAAGATTTTCTCCAGATTTTAAAAAACCTTTCATGGCTTTGCCAATAGAACCAGCCTCATTTAAACTAATTTGTCTTGTATCGTATTTATTAGATGTTTCTTCTGTTGGTGCTATCTGTGATTTATATAATTTTATTGCCATATTTTATTCTCCTAAGCTCCTTGCATTTTAAATCCAAGATCTAATAAACTTTGTCCAGCTGCGTAGTAAGATGCTTTCTTAGCAACTTTACCTCTCCATCTAGCAAGATCTGCATCGGCTCTTTTTTGAATTGCATCGTTATATGCTTGATCTCTAGCATTCTCTGCATTGTAAGTTAAATTATCTCTGTCTCTTTGTAATTCTAATTCTTGATCGTATAGAGCCTCAAGTACAGTTCCAGACATATCAGCTCCTCCAGCTAAATAAGCTACAGTAGTTTTACCCTGGATCTGTTCAACTGTTTTGTCAAATTTAGGAAGTGAATAATCATTATGAACAGCCATTAACTGTTCAGCTCTTTGTTCATCTATTTTTGCATTACGCTCTAATATTTTAGCATTAAACTCAGATGCCTTGTATTGTGCTTTTCCCGCAAATATATCTCCAAAAAAACTCATCTTTCTATCCTCGCAAATCTAATAAAGTCTTCTCCATCGGGACCATACTTTTGCATTACTCCCTCTGGATTAAGACCTAGCCATTTAGCAAATCGGATTGCCATTTCACAATCTGCTTTGACACTTGTTTGTAATCTTTTTATTTTATTATTTTTTATAAGCATCTCAGTTCTTTTCTTTATATGCTTTGCGCAAAAAATTGGATACTTATAAATATCTTTTGTAGCCAAGACCCACCCCTCGGCAACGCCATCCCAAAGTGTAAATACACCTC
>Ga0208425_1000450_pt1 | contig 14555 bp, 19 predicted proteins | sample DEB08_DNA_4_FD_185496 | JGI IMG/M metagenome (GOLD analysis project Ga0208425, IMG submission 185496) | Aqueous microbial communities from the Delaware River and Bay under freshwater to marine salinity gradient to study organic matter... | ecosystem: Environmental > Aquatic > Marine > Coastal ...
GTAGTTGCGATTCTAGCTTTATCTAATTGTTCTTGAGAGAATAAAATTCCACCTTTAGTTTTTTCTTTTGGTGTAAAAGGTAAAACTAAAATTCTATAGCCGACCGGTTCTGGTAACTGGTCTTCTAAATCTTTAATATTGTCTTGATCTAATCTTTTAGCGTGAGGTTCTTCTTTTTTCTCTTGCTCGTATTTTTCTTCAAGTGCCAATTTAATTTTTGGGACTTCCTTTTCCTTTAATGTCGATAACGTTTCCGTCATTTTGCTCCTTTTCATCGTTGTTTAGCAGGTTAGAGATTTCCTGAGTTACTATTTGATAAGCGTGTGCTTGTCCTAACATATACTTATATTTTTCCATACTGTCAACCCCACCAGTAATCATACTATCTCCAATTTGTTGTAATGTAGCGTTGATTCTTTTTTTTAGTTTTTCTATTATTATTAAATCATCCATCTTTTCTCCTTTTATTTCGCAAGAGTTTTACTCTTGATTTCCAACACCATCCACTTACTTTAATAGCATATGTCTCAACAAATGCAATGGCTCTATCAATTTGATTAAAGTATTTTAATAAAAATTTATCTAGCACTTCCATCTTTTTCTAGCTTGACGTAGTCTAGAATTAGGATCTTTTGCTGCTTTTGGAAATTTCTTCATTTGACCTGCGCTTCTTGCACAGTACGACTTACGTCGGTTTGCAGCTTTTGACCCTTTTTTCACTTTACCAGTCACGGCTGTTTTTAGTTTTGAACCGGGATTTTTTCTTCTATAGGCAGCGACACCGGCTCGTGTCATACCTGCTCCAGACTTTGTAGGTCTAAAGTTCTTTTTATTTCTTGCAGGCATATTATCTTGTCTTCGCATTATAACATCCCTTTGTAATATTTTTTTAAACTTGGATTTGAAACTTTAACTCCACCTAGATTACCTTCAATGTAACTTCCTCTATAATCTTTTTGTGCTTGCCCAATCATCCCACCATCTTTTTTCTTAACAAAAGTTTTTACGTTGGTTGGTTTTCCTCCAGGATTACCTGCAGCTCTCTTTCGTTTGACAGCAGAGGCCTTTTCGCCTTTTGTCATCCGTGTGGCTTTTGCAAGTGGTACGCATTTTGGATATTTTCTTTTGGAACCAGAAGATGATTTTCTTCCACAAGGTTGATATTTGCCGTCCTTCTTTGGCGCTCCAATATCTACCCATTTTTGATTTACCCATTTTTTTAAATCACCCATTAGACCATTTTAGTTTTTTTTCTTCTGTCTGACATTACTTTGCCACAACCTTTAGCAATGAAACCACCATTCTTTGCACTAGCTCTTACTTTGCCCTTGCATACTTTTGAAGCATACATATTTGCGTACGCGGAGGGGTAAACTTTGAATTTACGCTTCGCTGCAGCTTTTCCTTTAGGGCAAAGTTTAGCCATTATCTAACTTTTCCACCTTTTTTCATAAAGCCCATTTTATTTCTAACTGGTTTAGGAAGTTTTTTTAAACCTTTTCCTTTTTTACCAGCAGGGACTTTTTTTAAGTTTTTTTTCATTATTTGTTTATCTTTCCAGATTTTTTTGCTTTAGAACCAAACTTACCATAAGATTCATTAGCAGAAGCTCTAAGTTGTTTCTTAGTTCTTTTCTTTTTGATTCTCATAGCGATTGATTCGTCTTTTCTATCTTTGTAACCCTGTTTTTTCTTTTTAACAGAACCACCTTTTTTATACATAGATCCACCCTTCATACCCATATCATCTTTATAGTAGCCAGATGCCATATCTTTTCTTGCTGTAGACATTCCGCCTCCCATTTTTCCTACACGTCCACCAGATTCATATCTGTAGCCGTTTCTTACTCCATTTTTTCTCATTATTTTTTTCCTCCGTTATTCCTAAATATTTGTGTTCCCTTTATTCCGTAAATGCTCGCCACGACAAGGATCCACAAATTTGTAAACCACGACGGCAATGACGCGAAATGGTCAAAGAAAATTTTTACTTTGTCCATAGCAGTCGGATCGTCACTTACAACTGCCCAGGCTAAAATTGCGATTGGGGCCGAGAGGATTAATAAAACCGCCTCGTCCTTCCAGTCAGATTGCCTAGCCTCTAACAATTTACCTTGGTAAGCTTCCTTACCTTCAGCCATACGCGAAGCGTGCATAAGTTGTGCTTCACTCATAGCCATTTTCGTTTTCTGCTTGTTAGCGTAAATTTTACTTCCAGCAGAAACGGCTAATTTAATTGCCTGAAACCACATATTAGTACCAAGTAGCTTTTACAGGTTTTTTGTCGGCTCTCATTCTTCTAGTGCCTTTAACATCTACAACCTGTGATTCATTAGGGTCTGTAGCTTGAATTGTAACGCCACCAGTTTGGTAACCGTCCTTGCCGACTCCTAATTCTTTTGTAACTTTAGGTTCTTTTGTTTTTTTAATCATAGTTTCTCCTTAATTTAGGTTATATCTACTTTTTTTTAAAATTTCTACCAAAATCGTGAACTTTACTAGCATCAGACATCTGTTGTTTAGCTAATGATACTCCAGCTCTTAAATTTGCTAAATCTTCGTTCTGTTCTAGCTTAGCTTCTTGGTTTTCTTGGTTCATTAGAGCTTTCATCTTGTCTAAATTCAATCTTTCTTGACCTTCTTCTTCTTTTCTTTCGTTATCCATTGCTTTTAAATCAACTTCTCTTGATTTTATCTTCAATAATGGGTCACCAGCAAACTCACCAGTAATTTTTTCTTCTTCTTTAGCGTAATCTTCTTGCATTTCAGCAATTAATTGCGCTTTTCTAGCTTCAATAGCGTTGGTTATTTGTTGAACTCGTTGTTGTTGTTGCATCATCTGTGGATTTTGCATCATTCCTTGTGCCATTGCAGGATTTTGTGCTCCCATTTGTTGCATTTGTTGTTGTATCATTTGTAATTCTTGTAATTCTTCAACAAATTCTATTTGAACTTGTTCTTGAGCCATTAAACTAATGTGTTCTAATATATTCTTTTGCATTGCACCCATAACCATTGGATTATTTTGTACCATATTCAATCTCATAAAATTTAAGTGAGCATCTATGTGTGCTTTGTGATCTTGACCAGGGAAAGCTTGAAATGGTTTTTGTGACATAGATAAAATATGTTCTAATGCAGGATCCATCGGCATTGGTTGTGCAGGTGGAGGTAAAATTGCATTTACGTTTTTCACACCCAGCGCATCATACATTGATCTATATGCTTGATACAAATTATGCATTTGAGGATTTGATTGCGCCAGTTGTAATTGACTTTGAGCTATAGATATTCTTTGCGTCTGTGAGAAAATGTTTGGATCTGCTACAGGTAAAATATCTATTCTGTCATCGAAGTCTTGCATTTTAACTTCTCGTCTTGCACCTGGAACATCATATGGATAAACAGGTGGTAAATAAGTTTTAAAGACATTAGCTAATAATTTAAATTCTTCTTTAAGTCCTACATATAATCTTTTGTGAATAGCCGACATTACACGTGAACCACGTTCTAATAATGCTACTGTGGTTCCAACTGCAGCTTGTTGATTCATATCACCCACTTGCATATCAGAAATTGCTGCAAATCTTTGACCTGCAGAAACCACAACACCCATTAATTGTAATAAAGTTTGATCAGGTCCTTTGAAAGGTAAAGTCATAAACTGATCTTTAATATTACCACCAGGTGCATCTACATCTCTAAACTCACCAGGTTGTAATGGTTGTGCATCATCTCTAACTCTAATACCTCTGGATTTAAATCCTGCTGGTAAGTTAGCTAAAGTTCCTGCATCTAATAATTGTCTTAATGCTGCTGTTGCAGTTCTCGTTAAACCACCAATCATATGAATTAAACCAAAACCATAAAAACCAGTTCCTGGTAAAAATTTAAATTGTACAAAATAATTGATTTTGTTTTTTTTAGGATCTTCTGCTTTGTAATTTCTTCTTATAGATAAAATTTTATTATTAGCTTGAGCGACAGTTACAACATAAGGAAGTTTTATTCCTGTAGGCTCACCATCTTGACTCATATCTTCATAACCATCTAAATCTAAATTAGTATGAATTTCATAAAGTGTGTATTGATCTTCCTGACCATCTTTAGAAATTCCTTCTAATTCTAATTTTTTATCTTCTAATTGGTTTTCTGTAACAGGAGGTGTTCCTAATTCTACATCTCTGTAAAATCCTGCTACTTGTTGTTTTCGTAACTCATTTTCTGAAATTTTAATAACGTGAATAACTGCTTCTGCATCTTCTAATGAATTTGCAGAATAAGGTACAATTAAATCATCTGCAGGTACGAATTTAGAAACCGCCCTACCTAAAAGATCGTCATAATAAACTTTCTTAAAGGTAGATCCGGATAGAGGGAGATAAAAAAGCATTTGGTCAAATTCTGGTTCATATTCTTTCATTTGATCCATAATTTGGTAATTCATAAAATCTTTAACACGTTTAGCTTGCTCTTCTTTAGCAACATTAACGTCACCTAAAATTTGAGTTCTAACCGGGCCATCTGATGGTAATAATTCTTTGTAAGCTTGTGCTTGAAACTGTGTAACTGATTCAGCAAGTACAGGGTGATTAACACCTGATGCACCTCTGAAAGGTTCTGTTCTTCTTTCGTATTTAAAACCTAAAAGTTCTAAACCATTTCTGTAAGTGTCTTCCCAATCTGCTCTTGATTCTCTGTATTCAGTATATTGATCAATTAATTTAGAACCTAAAGGTTCTAAAACTCCATCATCTAAAGTTTCTGCAAGATTTGCAAAGTGATCTTGACTTGGATCAATTTCTGGAGCGTTAGGGTCAAATGAAATTTCTGCTCCACCATCTTCAGTCATATCTACTTCAACAGGTCCTGTTGGAGTATCAACAACTTCTGCTGATTTTACAGTTTCAATTTCAACCGCTTTATTTTCAGGGTTATTAACTTCGTTAATATTCGGTAATGGTTTATCTATAGTGGCCATTTGGCTATTCTACCTTCTTTTAAATAATGATTCAACACCTGACTGGCTGATATCAGGTATTTTGATTACTGTCAAACTTACATCTTCAGTGACAGGGCCTCCATCGGCCATTTTAGTCTCTGGCTCACGTTTCAAAATTTCTATAATTTCATCTGCAGATTTACCTGCATCTTTTAAACCAAAAGCCTGTTCAATAGCTGCAATAGCTTCTGCTTTTCTTTGTAAGTTTGTATCATTGCCTACCATTTGTGCCATTTCATCAGGCATACCTGGAAACTTAACTTTAAGCGCCTCTGGTGTTAGTTCTTCAATAGGAAGTTTATTAACTTCTATTTGTAAACTTTGTCTGTAATAATCATCTGTCTTGGGTCCACCAAATTTTTGCATTGATGTTAATTCATCTGCTTCATCCGGAGTAAATAATCTTGAGTCACCCGACATCTCGGCTTCTTCGGCTTTCTTTTCTAAATATCTTTTTCTTCCTGGTTCTCCTGGTTTAGGATCTAATCTGCCAGCTTTGTAATCTCTAAACATAGCAGCTTGATAGTCTTTTTGTCCTTGCACAAATCTTTCAGCGTCAGCAACCGTTTCAAGCTGAGGTACACCTTCTCCATATTCTGCTACAAGATCTTCATACTCTTCGTCAGTTAGTTTTCTATTTCTCTCATTGAACTTTGAAAATTCAGAAGGTTCAATCTCATCTGCAGTCTTAAGTTGTCCTTTGCCTAATTTTAAAAGTGCGGCTATACCATCCTTAACAAACTTACCGCTTTTAAAACCTACTCTGCCGCCGTCAGCACTTCTGTATCTATCTTTTACAAGTTTAGAAAAAGGTAATGACGGATCTGATTCTAAAAGAGCTTTTTCTGCCGCTCTTCCTTCTCCATAATAACCTTCAACACCTATTTTTTTCATTAATTCAGCAATATATTCATCAAGTGATTGAAGGTCTTTTTTTGTTGCTTTGGGATCAGGTCCAAAGGTATATTTTCCACCACCTTCTTTTCTTTTAATATCTCTTACAAGTTGTCTTCTAATAATTTTTAATTTCTCCAGCATTTGCATATTTGGTGGACTCATTAGATAACTATCACTTTGTGTTAAAACTTGAAAATCAGCACCAGGAGTATCATAACCTTTTCTTGTTCTTTTCAACGCAGTTTTAATTCCTTCACTCATTAATCTTCCAATACCACCACTTCTAAAACCTACTCTGCCGCCTGCAGCATATTTTTTCTTAACAAATTTTTCAAGATTACTAATACCACCAGCTATTCCTTCTTGTTCTTCTTTACCATAAGGTCCATAAATTTCTTCAGCTTCATACAATTCTTCTACTGTTCTACCCTTTGTAGTTTCATCTGCTGTTTTTCCTATTTGACCCATTGCTCTGGTACCTTCATCTGTATCAAAATATACAGAAGTTGTTCCATCACCCATATTGACATCAACCATAACGTCTGATCTTTCTGGATGGGTAAAAGTTTTAATTCTATCTTCTTCTTTGATTAAAGTTCCTTCGTCCATAACTTTTTTAATTACAGAGTTAAAAAAGTCTACACCTTTACTTGCAACTTGTTCAATACCTTCACGCGCACCTTCTGTTTTAAATACATTGACGTATTTACCAATAGCGGGTGCACTTGCTAAAGCCATTAATCCTTTTATAAAACTTCGTCTATTCATCTTTGTTAAATAAGTTGTATATCATACCTTCTTTGTTTTGATAATTTTTATATGCATCATATCCAGCTAATCCAGCTCCTAATACGACTCCAGGTAATCCTAAAAATCTAGATGCTCCTGCAATCGTTCTTGGACTCATACCCATTCTTAAAATTTGTCCTGTAATGCCTGGTCTTGCTGCACCTACATTACTTAAGTTAAAATAATTCTTTGCACCTTCTAACATAGTTCGTTTGGGTGCATTTCTTACAACTCCAGAAAGTTTTGATAAGGGTTCCATTAATGCAACACCTAATGCAGGTCCGACTGGATCTGTTAGAATGTCTGTGGCTGTTTCTCCTTCATCTAATCTTTTTCCTGCAATAGCTCCTTCATATAAACCTGTAACTAATGGCGTTCCAAAAGTTGTAAGCACAGGTCTTAGTGCACCACTAATACCAAGCGCGGATCTGATTCTACCTTTTCCTTTTGGTAAAGGTCCTCTTTCACCAACACCTCTAGCTGTTCTATAAGCTCCTGGTATTTCTTCTGCAGCAAATCCTAAAGATGTTCCTGCTGCAACTTTTAATGGATTATCTTTTACATATTGTAAGATTTGATTTTGATCTGCTTTTTGATCAGTGTTTGTAGTTACAATCTCACCTTTTTCTGGATTAAATCTTAGTCCTGATAAAGCTAAACCTACACCAGCTGTTCCAACTGCTACTTTTCCAACTGTACCTGTTTTAGGTAAAACATTTAAAACTCTTTGAGCAACACCTTTTAATTCTTGAATAGATTTATTGTTTGTTTTTATATTATTAATTTTTTCAGCAGATCCTACTGGATCTTTTTTAATTGTTTCTACACAACTATCTATTGAACCTCCTAATGCTTTAGTAAGAATAATTTGACAAGCTCCAGGAATTTGTTTCGCTTTTAAAGCAAATGTTTCAGCAATTTGATTTACAAGTTGTGGATTTTTTTTTACTGAATCAAAGAACATTCTAGATACTTCTCTTTTAGCTGCTCCTACTGCTTGTGTTGGTGATACATCTTTAGCCCCTACATAAGCTTTAGTTCCTGGTAATTTTACTCTTACATTTATTTTTTTTAATTGTTTTTCTGCTTCTGTTTTTGAAATATTTCCTTTTTTAAATTCTTCTACAATTACACCAGCAGTATTATTTTTAACTCTAGGTGTTAGTTGTAAAGATTTATCTGGTGCTACTTCTACACCTAATCTATGATGAAGTTCTAATGGATTAGTTGCCATTGCTTGTTTGGAATATTGATTTACAAATTTAGGGTCTTTAGATAAAAAATTGTAAAGCTCTGCATTAGTTGGAACTCTGTCATATTTTGCAAAGTAACTTGCAATAGTATCATTAGGTAATGATCTTTTAAAACCGTCTGCTATTTTAGTTAATTCTTTTGTTCTATTAAATTGTGGATGATCATTAATTAATTTGTCCATTGGTCCTAACGGACCTTTGTATCTTGAATGATGATAAGTAATTCCAGTTTTATTATCTTTTACTCCTGCAAATTTTTTATTTTTAGTAACTTCTTCAAACTGAGGTGTATCATTTCCTTTTAAATTTTTATTTTGTTTCTTTGCAGCTGTTAATAAATAAGCTAACAATTTGTTATCTTGTAATTGTAATACAGCTTTACCTGCTCCTTTATCAATTTTAAGTTTTTTATCTATGTCTTTAAAATATTCTTTAGTTTTAGCTTCTTTAAATTTTGCTCTGTAAGAAGGATCTTTTTTCTTTTTAGCCATATATCCTTTTTGATACTCAGCTTTTTTTTGTAAAAAAGATTTAGGATCTCTATATTTACTTCTTGTTGTAGCAGGAGCATCTAACCATTCTTTAGGTGTAAATTTTTTTCCCGTTTTAGGATTAATGTATTTATTTTTTTGTAAATCTTCTAAAATTTTTAATTTTTCTTGATATGCACTAATATAAGGACGACCTAATCTATCTTTTTTAAATTTTAATTTTTCAATTAATTCTATTCCTTCTACTGCCATTATCCCCTCCTAACGAACATTGAAGCGAGGCCGGATTGAGCTGGTCTTCCTCCAGTGCCGCCGTGTCCTATAATTCCACCCATTGCACTTGAACCCATTGTAGCTGTTGTTGCTCTACCTCCAGCATTTGGATCGCCTTCCATAAAGTCATTGCTATACCCAGCTTGATAACCACCTCTACCGCTTGATCTATTTGAATCTTGCATCTGTCGTGCTGCTTCTTGTCTTGCTTGTTCTTGTATAAGTTCTTGTGCTTTAAGTTTTTCTAAACGTCTTTTTTGAGCAGCATTTTTATTTTTCATAGTACTTAATTTAAATATACTTTTAGCTCTTCTTCTTGAAGCTCTTGCAGGATCTGTATAATAACCTCCTAAAGCATTTTGTTTATTTAATTCTTCTGCTGTATAACTTCTTCCATATTCGTCAACTATAGTGCCGAGTCCACCTGACAACTGCCTGTCTTCAAACATATTACCTAATCCACCTAATAAACTCATTGCGCCAGATCCAACTATTCCGGGAAGATTCATAGCCATAGCTGCCCCTGATCCTAATAAATTTCTAGCTGACATTCCTTTATCTACTGCAAAATCTCTCATAGAACCTAATCCACCTTGAATAGCATTCCCAGCACGTTGAAACATATTTTGTGATGGCTGTATGTTAGGATTTAAAAAACCTTGTTGTGCTGCTGGATCCATTTCATAATCCATACCTTGAACATTAGTTCTTGAAACTGCGTCTCCATAACTTGGTAGTTGAGAAAAGTCTCTATCAAAATTTATATTTGTTGTAGGACTTATTGTGTTTTCAGCCGCATTTAACGCAGCAAAATCTTCTGGACCCATATTAACTTCACTTGCATTTGCAGGTGTTGGATATAAAGTCGCTAAAGCTGCTTGAAAAGGTAGACTACCTGCTGCAGTTAATCCTTTTATAGCATTATTTTTTAAAAATCCTAAACCTTCAGATCCTATTTCTTTTAATACACCCCCTGGACCATATTGTCCTAAATCATATCCTGCTTTTATAACTTTTCCAGGATAGTCTAAATTACCCATATAATTAGAAATAGTTTTTCCTATATTAATTTTTGAAGGATAATTTTTTAATGTAGATTTGGGAACTAAATAAGAATTTCCAGATACCCCTGCATTAGTATAATTTCCTGAAGGTAATCCTGTAACTTTATTTTGAAATCTATTAAATCTACCAGACTCGTTTACATAATTTGATGGAACTTGTGTAGAAAGTATTTTTCCTGTTTTTCCTGCATATTTTTCAGCTACTGATAAATCTGTAGTATAATATTGACCAGCTAGTTTGCTTAATTGATTAGTTGTTAAACCTTGCGTGGATCCTCCCATAATAGTTGGAGTTCCTTGATTTGCCATTTGTAAATAACGAGAAGGACCAAACATAGGTTGACCTCTATATAACGTAACTAAATCTTTATTAATTATATTCTCAGCCATTATACTAATCCCCCGCCCGCGAACCTCGGTTCTGCTTTAGCTGACAGTTCTAAAATTTTACTTATGTAGTTTTCCCAAAAAGACATATCGTATTTAATGCCTTCAAGTTCTATATCTTGTTTGATAGCATCTATAAAAGCTTCAGGCTGATATGGATTTTTTTTAGCTACATCATTTGCGTAACGCATAATGCTTGATACTCTTTCTTCGTCAACACCTAGTTCTTCTAGATCATCATAAATTGCATTTCTAATCCTGCTGGTTTCATTTTGAATTAACTCACCATACGAATCATAGCCTTGAAATTCTTCTTGAAAATATCTTGGTCCATTGTTCATTACCTTCTCATCTAGATCTGATAAAAACTCTTGTTTAATTTTTGTATCCGCTCCCATATCCGCGGCTCGCGCTAATGTAGTCGCGGCTCGTTTGCCTTCTGCAACGTCTGTGATTTTTGCAACGTCCATTACATCTTCATTCTTTATTCCAGCTTTACGCATCTCTCTCATAAAGCCAGCTAGATCGTCTCGTTTAATTTCTTCTGACATTCCACCTTTAGGGTATAGCGAACCGAGGCCTTGGTCTTTTGGTTTTCCTAACTTCTCTGTTAACTCACCAAAAGTTTCGTCCCCTCTTAATTCTACATCAGGATTTTGTTGTCTTAATTTATCTGTGAAAGGTGTTTGAGAATCTGGCGATGTACGAAGCTTTTCTGTTCTAATTACACTTAAGTCTTCTACGTTGCTTGGAGCAATTTTATTAATTTCTTGTAAAGCAACAGATTTTTGTGAGTCATCTAAAAAATTTCCAGTAGATTTAAAATACTCGGCTGAAACATCCATAAAGTTTGCAGCTCCTGTTTTAATTTCATCTTGTAATCTTAAGATAGTTTGTAGTAATATTTTTTGCGACATTAATAATACGTTCTTTCAGTTCGCGGTAATGCATTATCTTTTTCGTCTTCAGGGTGAGATATAAATCCTCCCTGTCTAAAGCGCATTATCGCTTGTGTTGTACTGTCCACCAAATCGTCATTATCCCCATACGGAAATGATGCACATTCTTCAATAACCTCTTCTGCGAATTTTTCATCCGGCGCCCAAATCATCCCCGATTCAAAGATCGGTGATACGGCGTTAACTCTAGCGTGTTTATCTTGGCCTTTGCTAGGAGTGTAATTTATAACAGGAATACCCATTTTACGCAATTCAAAAGTTAAAGGCATTCCAGATGCTTTAGACTCGATAATGACTGTTTCAGGATTCCAATAGCGATATTGTTCAAGTGCTTCCTTACGAAGTTCTGGAAACTCTAGTCTATCTTTAAAAGCATCTAATAATATTAAATTAGCAGGTGAATCATCATCTGGGTAAAACACCCCCCACGTTGTAATTGCAGAATAGTCCGCAGTTTCTTTTTTAAGAAAAGCTGTATCATAACTTTGAATGATATGTTGCAAAGGAGGGATATAAGGTTTTTCCCAAACCTTCCACCATTCTCTTTTGATCAACGATCCTTCTTCAGCTGTTGGATTTTGCATCCACTGTGCATTCCATTTACCGAGAGAGATAGAAGCTTTGACTCCTTCTAGTTCATCTAATTTCCAATACTCTGGCCATACAGGTTTATTACTAGGTAGTATTGCTGGAAACTCAATAACTTCCCACTGATCTGATTTTAATTCTTTTTGATTCTTTAACAACATACCTGTTAGATCTTTCATATTCCATCGTGTCATTACAACAACGATTGCTCCACCAGGCTGTAAACGTTGACGTGGTCCTGATGTATACCAATCATAAGCTCGCTCTAACGCTGCTACGTTTAATGCATCTTGCTCTGAGTGTGGGTCATCAATGATAAGTAAATCCGCTCCACGGCCCGTTATGGCCGATCCAACACCGGCTGCGTAGTATTCACCACCTTGTTCAGTTTCCCATTTACCAGCGGCTTGACTATCCTCTCGTAATCTTGTTTTAAAAACTTGCTTGTACTCTTGAGAATCCATTAACGTTTTTGCTTTACGACCGAATCGTATGGCAAGCTCCGTGGTGTGAGTTGATTGGATAATTTTTAAATTAGGTTTACGTCCCACCATCCAGGAAGGTAGTAAGAAAGATGCAAACTCAGACTTCGTATGTCTGGGTGGCATATTGATAATGAGTCTTTTGATTTTACCTTTTGCAATTTGATTAAATTTTTCTGCAATTTTTTTGTGGTGCTTACCTTCTATAAATTCAGGCCATACGTGTTTAACAAAATCTAAGAATGAATCGTGGACTTTCTCTTGCTTTGTTTTTTCTTCTAGCTTCATAGCTAGTTTTAAAAATTCTTTCTGCGCGTCAGGCGGCAGCTTGTCAATGATTTCTTGTTTCATAAAATTTTTTGCAGAATTTTTTTAGTTCTGTTTCTCTCTCATTTGAATTTTATACCATATCTATGTCTAAATCAAACCGTAAAGGTCAAACCATTGGGACCCCTTTTTGTAAACGGGTGGGTGGGCCCGTAGTTAACAAGCATATTTAGGGTTGTATTGAGACCCCTACACTATATGTAGGGGTCTACAACTTATTAGCTATGCCATTCAGATGGTATTTTATTTGGTATGTAGATTGCGTCGCCTACGATTACATCAGCGTCGCCGTATTTATCTGCGTACATTTTAGACGCAACTTCATTGACAGGTTTATCTTTTAACTTGCCCTCTTCATCAATGATTAATATGCCGTCATTAACTTGCACGACTTCCACATATCCACCTACAAACTTCTGCGCGTCTGATAGTGACGGGTCGTCGTTCTTTGATTGTATTTCTTTAACTGTCGTCATATGTCCTTTCATTAGTTAGTATTATAGAACAACTCAGTTAAGATTTTTAATATCTCCTCGTCTGATTTGCCCTCTGCTTTTAACTCGTCGTAGTGTTCCTCGTATGCTCGTTCCCACCACGCGTCATTTACTTCGCAACTCATTACTGGTTCTCCTCTTTAAAGGTTGCCTGTTGCTCGTTCCATACTTCTTGACACGCGTTGTAGTAGTCATTGTATGTGTGTTCGCAGTTTATACAAATTTTATTATTGTAGTCTGCCCACTCGTCATTGTGAGTATCTTCCTCACAAATTTTACACTCTCTATTATTTATCATATGTATTTATCCTTTCTATATAGGAATTTATACTATTCTGATTGCGTGTCAACCCCTTTTTCTTTTATTGTGTGATCATAATAAGTATGACCCCAACTAGTCGTATGCTTTGTTTTTGTAGGGTCATCAATCGGCGTTTCGAGTGCCTCGGTTCGTGGTGCGATTGCAACGATACGTTCTATATTAGCATTTGCAAAATCATTATAACAACTATTACTACAAAAATATTTATAGAACGAATTTTTATTCCACTCGTTTTGTTTTACTTTTCTAGTTCTTAAAACCTTAGAACCCTTGCTACCTCGCACCCTATCCTGAGTGCGAGATTTGTGACAATAAGTTCCGTGACACCAATAATGTGTACTCATTGATTTCCCCCAACTGCTATCAATGTGTACTTACCTTTGGCAGTTCTATAACCCTCGTTTGCTATATCATAATATGTCAATAGCTTGTCGCCACCTTTACTAACCCACTCACGTGAGAGATTTGTCCATTTACCCTTTCTAAAAATTATGCCTTTGTGTTTCTTTGCATAATAAGAAATTGTAAATTTATCATTTATTTCTAGTTTCATATATATCCTTTCTATTTGTTATATGTGGGATAATATAATATCCCACATATTAGTCAAGCCTTAATTCAAGGCTTGTTTTTGATACTCCATTCTAGCTTTTATCTTATCTTCTCTAGTCTGATTTTTATTCTTCATTCCTTTAATCATATTAGCAAGATTGCTAGGGTTATAGATTGTTAAACCAGTAGAATTAGTTCTAATTAATTCTGCCTCGTCTAATTCTATTCCTAACTCTTTGGCTAACTCAATGCCCTCAGATAAATAACGATATGCTTTCAAGCCTATCTTTAACTGGTCGCATTGTTTCATTATAGAGTTTATCCACGTTTGGTGTGTGCTTACAACTTTAGCTTTTGCACTTCGCCATTGTAAAAAGATATTATATTCATCTTTAGTACAAGCGATTGCTCTTGACCTACAATGAGAAGTTCCAATAACATCAGCATAAAAACTATCATCATATTGTTTAGTGATACCAGTTCCATTATCACTAGTATAACCAGTTGATTTACCTAGTTCCTTATTACACATATCAACGTGCTTTGTTTTATGTGGGTTGCTATCTTTGCCTGATTGTTCAGCAATAATATCAGGGTTGCAACCTTTCTCTTTTAGTTCTTCTCTAAAATATGCGTGTGCAAACTGCATACTATCTTCGCCACTACTATAACTCTC
>Ga0208425_1000453_pt1 | contig 14475 bp, 22 predicted proteins | sample DEB08_DNA_4_FD_185496 | JGI IMG/M metagenome (GOLD analysis project Ga0208425, IMG submission 185496) | Aqueous microbial communities from the Delaware River and Bay under freshwater to marine salinity gradient to study organic matter... | ecosystem: Environmental > Aquatic > Marine > Coastal ...
TATTGAAATTTTCACCTTTATTAAACCGTTGTAAAAATGGTACTTTGTTTTCATTCGTCATATTTTTCGAATTGTTAAGGATTTTACTCAAAAGTCTTTGTTGTTCGTTTCGGATACGTTTCTTTTCTTTTTGGACACGTTCCGCTTTTAAGTTTTGTGCACGCTTAATTGCGTTCGATTTTATGGTATTGAAATTTTCACCTTTATTAAACCGTTGTAAAAATGGTACTTTGTTTTCATTCGTCATATTTTTCGAATTGTTAAGGATTTTACTCAAAAGTCTTTGTTGTTCGTTTCGGATACGTTTCTTTTCCTGTTCTTCGAGAAGTTCCTTTTCTTTTAGGACATGTTCCGCTTTTAAGTTTTGTGCACGCTTAATTGCGTTCGATTTTATGGTATTGAAATTTTCACCACTATTAAACCTTTGTCTAAACACGTTCTTTTCCGCGTTATTGAAATGTTTAGAATTGTTCATGATTTTGTTTAAGAGTTTTCTTTGTTGTCGCCTCTGTTCTTCTTTATATTCAGCTTCGGCATTTTTCTTGTTAATCACACCGAGTATTTCTCTCTTCAAATTAGATATATCTTCACCCGCATTCAGTCTATTTATGTACGTACCTTTATTGTTTACATTTTTATTTTCCAAAAACGTTGTAAGATTAGATTTAAGGTTTTCGAGTTTTCTTTTCTTAATATCTCTATCCTTTTGAATGGCTAATGTTTTAGCATTATTCAATTTTCCATCCGAATTAAATTTACTCAAGATTTCGTTTTTGTTCGTGTTTGTTAAGTTTGTAAGTTCACTTAAAATTTTTTGTAACTCGTTACGGTTTTGCTCCAATTTTATCTTTTGGTTTTGAACGGGTCCCTGAACGGGTCCCTGAACGGGTCCCTGAACGGGTCCTTGAACGGGTCCCTGAACGGTAATCTCATCGGGTTTCCTGATATTTCTATACATACCCAAACCCTTATTTCCGGTCTTGAAAACATAACCAGGCATTGGTTTGATTTTATTCGTTTTTATAAAATTTTTATTGAGAAACGCGGGTCTTTTTTGTTTAGGTGGTGTGAACTCTCTTATAGGTAGTAATGGTTTCGTGTTTGTCAGTGTTCCATTATTTTTTTTAAACTTGTTCGTATTCGAGTTGATTCGGTTCAAATTGTTATTGAGTCGGTTCAAATTGTTAATATTGTTTACACGGTTTACGTTGTTAAAATTTTTGGTCACCTGGTTCACGTTCAGGTTATTAAACGCGTTTTTCTCAATTTCTTTCTTTTGAACAGACCTTAATTTAATAGGTTCGTGTATATTCATGTAGTGTAAACGCCTACCAATTATATCAGTAAGTTGTTCTTTTGATAACTTTTTATCCACGTGACGAACAACGCCAACCTTTTTAGCTATTTTACGCAAATCATCAACTTTTGTAGAGGAACTAAAAAAAGTATTAAATTCTTTTTGTGTTAATGGTGATTTTCTATCTGTTAAATACGAACCATCTTTACTAAGAACCAAAGGTGGTAATGGTAATTTATCACCCTGGATAGATGCATATACGTCACATATTTGTTCTTTAGACAGTTTAAGTTCTGTACCTGTATTCTGTTTTATAAGTGTTCTGAGATTGTTAATATCCAGTCCTGGATCACATACATCCATATTGATATAACCCAACAAAAAAAGTTATAGCGATATGCCTTTTATATATAATTGAAGTTTGTCTTCATATGACATGTTAAAATTAAAAACATCAACCTGACCTATATCTATATCGATAATTTTACTGTTTTTTATAGTATTATTTTTTCTATTATTTAAGGTTGATGCCACGAGTGCCTCTGCAAATTGCTTTGGGTTTTTTATTTCCTCTATAAACTGTGTTTCCATTTTCATACGTATACATAATATATCGTTTGGCTTTTTGTCGAGAAATGGTGCGGTTGGTAACATTTCTAACGTACCGCCATCTATATAAACTAAACCATTATATCTATACGAAGAGAATACAAATGGTATAGCTATACTCATACACAAAGCATCTATAACTTTCATATCTGGATGAGAAAATTTAGAAAAATATTCAGTTTTTGAAGAGTTTAAACAAAACGCCGAAACGTATAACGTTTTATCTATTTCCGAAAATGTAGGATCCGAACCCAAAATATCAACAAGTTTTTGTCGTACCGGTTTTAAATCAATTAAGCCATACGAATTTAAAAAACATTTCAAGTTCAATTTTACTAATTTGTTTGGTTCCAGTTCGAGAAGTTTATTTAGTGTGTGTTCTACAGAAAACCCTAACGCTAAAAACGTACATATAATTGCACCGGCAGAGGCACCCGAATACCCTTTAATATTTTGTAGTTTATGTTCTATCGTTTTAAGATACCCTAACATGGTAAATATACCCATAGCACTGGGTCCAACGACGAGATACTCATAGGACATCTCACTTAATAGAACTGAGGAAATTGCTTTCGCAAAAGAGCGAACACAACCGCGAATACGACCGCGTGGACCAAAGCCGCTGGAACGCTGGTTTGACCGGAAGTAAAGAGACCCTTGGAGCCTGGTGGAATGGTCAAGAGCATGCCTGGGCTGAGTGCAAGGAAGAGAGAGGTAGTGACGAGAAGATCCGTCTTGGTAAGGACGAGACCCATCGCCTTGGCAATGAGAGAGAATGTAAGGAAGAAGACGAGGGCGTGAAACATGACAGCGGTTCTGCCCGTAAGACCGTCTCTGAACGCAATTTTGGAACCATCTGTTCTGAGAAGAATACCTGGACTGAGCGCTAAAAAAAGCGAGGCTGGGATGGCGACTTTTTGGGACGTGATATCTGGAAGCATGTTTGTATATATATTCATTACATATTAATTATCTAGAGTTGTAAAAGCAAAACTCGACAAATTCTTCATAATTTGCATAATTTAAAATACGATGTGATAAAGCAGCATCGTATAGGTACTGTTGTAGTATCCCCCACATATATCGGAGTTCATCCTGGTGTTCAAGTTCCCAGTCGTTTATATGTAAAGGTTCATCAATATTAATTTCTTCATCATAATCGCTATTTTCGGCATCGTTACCGTTCATGGCTTCGTATACATATTGATTCCACACCATTATTCTTGTTTTTTATCTTTCAAACCAGTGAGTGAGAGTGAAGTAGATTCTTTTACTGGTAAGCTATCGAGTATAGCCTTTAAGGCACTTTCAGCCTGTTGTTCGTTTCCGTTAAAATAAGAAGTAAGACCTTCCTTGACTGAGGTTTTATTTAAACCCGTTTTTCTGGCACTTTTACGAACTGAAATTTTACCCTTTTTAAGGTTAATAACATCGAGACCGTTATCGGTCATAAGTTTTTTAACTTGTAATTTGATTGATTTTTCGGCCTGAACTAAGACCTTAATATCTTCACGGGCTTCTGTAATTTGCTTGTTTAATTCAACCAACTTAGAGACGCTGTTCGAGAGTTCGTCTGTAGGTGTAACCTGAGACATTTTATATATAAACTAAACCTATATTCTTTAAATTAATTAACACAATGGTCTACGCATGGTATCGGCTGCGATAGTGGAGTTGTTCCACACAAATGGTTCTTTTGGGTTGGGTGGGTCAGCGCGGATTTGTTGGTTCGCGTTTCTGAGAGCACCACTGATGGTTTCTGGGAAACCAATTTGGGCACGTGGTTCGAGGAAGTTTTGACCCGCGAGGATATCTTCTGGAGCAAATTCACCGAAATCTTCTTGGGAAGCAACTTCTCTTGGGAGAAGCGAAGACGCGAGACCGGTACCCGCTTTCATTTCACAACCGACACCTGGTTCGGATGGTCCGACCGCGCCGTACCCGGATGGTCCGACCGCGCCGTACCCGGATGGCGCATACATACGTTCTTCAATAGAATACATGGATTTTGTGTTGTTTACGAACATGAGGTAGATCACAACCGCAATAGCGAGGGCAATCAAGACCTGTCTTGGAGAGACTTTGTTCATCTTCATCTTCATCTTTATATACTATCAACAATTTTTTTTATTCTGAGTCCTGAATCATGTACCGGTCTGGATATGTTTCTTCCTCAGGCTCGGGTTCGGGTTCGGGTTCAGGCTCAGGCTCGGGTTCATGAATTTTCATTTGTACGAGATTCCATGATGGTCCAAACGCTTTCTTTGCGAACCAAAGACCTGAAAATTCGATGAGTGCTGTACAAGTCATACCGGTCGTAACCGAAGTAAATTCAACTGACTCCTTATTATGATCAAAAATGCGTGTAGCGGCGATACGATCGGTCGATACGTTTTCGCTCTTGGTATAAGCACTTGTAATAGTTTTTTCCGAGAGTTCTTTACCGAACCACGTTTTACTATTTTCCAAAGCCGATTGGATATTTGTGGCGTGTACATTTTCGATTTTCGCCTGGTTAACCTCACCTGTAACATCAAATGATACTTCACCCGTTTCCTGATCAATATCGGATACGGTCACTCCATTCAATTGAATGAAACATCTTTTTTTATCGTCGTTCGAAGCTTTCGTATGATACAAACCATCTTCACCTTTATAGAGAGTATCGTAAATCATTTTGTATATTAGTTTGGTCTGATTTCTTTAACCCAATAAAAGGTATCATAGCGGACTTTTCGAGTATGGGTTTGGGTACCCATTGGTCTCGTACTGGTTTGAATCCGTATAACGTTTCTTCCATTTTTATATTTTTTGGTAATTCTAATGGTTTGGTTGGCCTGAAATTATATTCATTTTTGATGTACGAATGAGACGTATTGGGTTTCCATAAGAGTGAATTTGTATTGAAACGACTCGTACCATGTGTTCGCGTAAACCCCTCTATATTTATGTTATTTACCGACGAATTCAAACCATAAACAAGTTGTTTTGTCAGTTTTTCTTTCGATGGTTTTGTGGTATAATTTATATATTTCGATGGGTTTATACGTTTTGCTCGTTGTATATTTACATTTTTTGTATATACAATTTTCTTAGCTGGTGTTCTGGGTGTTTTGTGTACGAGTTTTAATATTTTATCCATTGACTCAGATGAATCAATATTCTTTTTAGTTATAATACGTGCAAGTTTTAACATACGTTGTCTATCCTTTTCTCGTTTTTCTGGTCGAAGACCAAGTTTATGCATGAGATATATATCGTCTACTAAAAATGTTTTTCCAGCGACATATATTCTTTTATTGATAACTGTCTTGTTTGTAGCTACATTACGATACGTAACACCCTTTTTACGCGTTTTTATAACTTCATACCCAAATTCATTTGGGCGCATAAATGCGATATCCAAAATACCCCCTAAATTAAATGATTCTATACGTTTTTTAGACGGGGAATACCAGTGTATTTTCAGATCTAAAGCGAATAGTTCGACGTCTATAAACACGTTTCTTTTTGCAGGCCTGTTATTGGTACCACTTTTAGTTTTTTTGATTAAAGTGTATCTTCTCGTGACATATGGCCCTGTTTTGGAAAATTTTAATCCTATAAATTTTCCAATTTTACCTTTATTCGATTCTATACGTTTATGTATTCGTATATTGAAACGTTTCGATATTTCACCAAGTCTATTCCATAACAAAAGCTTAATTGCTTGGAGTTTACCAAAATATTTATCGTCTGGTTTCATGCGTGGTACAAATTTTGTGTCTATATCACTCGTAATAATCTTATCTTCTTGGTTTACGTATGTATTAAACGCTTCTCCACCACTTATTATAAGATCCCCCATTGGTTTCAAAAATACGGTAACTTCACTAATTATTTCGTATATGATGTCACGTATTGTATCAGTGACGATAACATACGCCATTTTTTCAAAAGATTTGTCGGAATGAAGACGATTTACTCTATTTCTAAATTTTTGTAAGTCGTCCTGTTCATAATACTTTTTTAAAACTGGATCGTTAAAGAATAAATTTTTATTCAAAAACCTATTAATAACTGGTTTCGAATAAATGTTTTCGTCCATTATTATATTACCTATATAATAAATATGGTATGTGATAAGTGTAGATGCTATGCTGATTACGATACACCTTACCCACGCAGGGAACAAACGTGTGGTATTCGAAAAAGAGGTTATATAATTCCGTGTACACCAGAGTGTTGCGCTGGTGGATGCCCGAATCGAGATAATGATATACCTCCCAGACAACCATATTCTTTTGGATACCCGTATCCAATACGCATCGACAATATTTTTAAATTCATGAGTATCGTAGTTGTATTCCTACTTATTTTGAGTACATATGTATCGTTCCAAAAATAGACTTAAAGATACACTACATAAGTAATATATAAAATGTCTCTTGAAACCGTACTCGAAGAAATCTCTGCTCTCAGAAACGATATCAAAACGCTCTCTAAAATCGTCAGAAAGGTTAAGGCGAAACAAGACGACCCAAACGGTGAAAAGGCGGCGAAGCGTGCCGAAAACAACGGGTTTAACCGCAAGCAAGCCATTTCCGAAAAACTTCGCGCGTTTTTGGAACTCCCAGAAGGTGAATTGGTCTCTAGAAGTACCGTCACTCGCGCCATTAACAAGTACGTCAACGACAAGGGTTTGAAGCACCCAGATAACGGTCGTGTTTTGGTACTCGACGATAAGTTGCGTGATTTGCTTGCGCCACCAGCTGATACACAAGTTACGTTCTTGAACCTTCAGAAATTTTTGAGTCCACACTACAGTAAACCAGAAGAAAAGGCTTAAAAAAATATATACATATTATAAATAAAACATGTTAATCGACAAGCAATCCGTAGAATTACTTGTTGGTACAAAGATAACTAATTTAGATTTGTACCAAAAAGCTTTTAGACATAAATCAGTTCTCAAAGAAGATGAATCTTTAGACGGATCATTCGAAACACTTGAATTTATAGGTGATTCTGTACTAGGTTTCGTTATTACAAAATTTTTATTTGACCGTTACGAAAATAGACAGGAAGGGTTCCTTACCAAAGCCCGTACGAAACTCGTGCGTGGTGAAACGTTGGCGGGTATTGCAACTAAACTTGGTTTATATAATTGGGTTCAAATGGATGAAAAGGGTATGCGTAACGAATGGTTCAAGAACCCTAAAATTCTCGAAGACGTTTTCGAATCACTTGTAGGTGCAATATACATGGATCTTGGTTTATTACACGCCAAACAGTTTATATTGAACATATACACAAACCCCGAATACGTTAATTTAAATTCAATTATGATTGATGATAATTTCAAAGATCATCTCATGCGTCATTGTCAAACCAATAACCTATCTTTACCCGAGTACCGCGTCGTAAACCACGAAAATGGTATTTTTTATATCGACGTATATGTCGAAAATGTATTTTTGGGGCGTGGACACGCCAAAAATAAAAAACAAGCTGAACAACAAGCCGCAAAACGGTTCTTTTATCCACCTCCTCCACCACCGGGACCACCTCCAAGTGTACCATACTTAAACAATAGACCCTTCTAATATTTACAATAATGAGAAAATATTTATATTTTGCAAGTGGTTTTGTAAGTACAATTTTGGTTTTAAAATTGTTATTTTGGAAAAGACCACCACCACCAGATGATTTTTCTGATTTACCATCACTCGAAGACCCGGATGAATACATAACCGTTAAGCGAACTGCAACATCCCGAAGTGGTCATACAGTAGAAACAGAAGAAATCGTAAAAGTTCCGAATTTGTCACATATGAAAAAGGATGAACTCATAGACGAGTGTGTACGTCGTAACATTGCGTGTATAGGAACTGTCCGCGTCTTACGTGAACGGTTACGTAAAGCGCGCGAAGAGAAAAAAGAAAAAGCTTAAAAGTAATATACCTTGTTTATCTAATATGCACCCAAATGTACAAAAATGGTTAGACTTCGAGTACGCTCCCCAAAAATCACAAGAATGGTTGGATCTTCGGATGGGTATGCTTACAGCCTCCGATGCGGCGTCGGCGATTGGTGTAAACAAATACGAAACACCACACCAACTTTTATTGAGAAAGTGTGGGAAAGGTCCTAAATTTGAAGGTAATGAAGCAACTCGACACGGTGAAAAGTACGAAGATGAGGCTCGCATTTTATATGAACAAAGACATGGGGAAGTCGTACACGAACTTGGTTTGTGTCCACACCCAAAATACTCGTTTCTCGGTGGAAGTCCCGATGGTGTTTCCGAATCAGGTAAGTTAGTGGAAATTAAGTGTCCCATGATGCGCGAAATCAAACCCGAGGTACCCGAACACTATATGCCTCAACTCCAGTTGTGTATGGAAATTCTTGATCTTGAGGAGGCTGATTTCATACAGTATAAACCTGCCGAGTTTAATTGGCCTAAACCAGAAGAGTTTGTTGTCGTCAATGTAAAACGTGATCGTGAATGGTTTGCAAAATATTTACCCGTCATGGAAGATTTTTGGCAGAAGGTACTGTATCATAGAGAGTATGGTATAGAGGAACCACTAAAGAAAACACGTAAGAAAAAGGAACTTGTTCGACCAGAGTGTCCCATATCAACAGATTCAGATGACGATTACATTGAAGAGGGATAAAGATTTTTTGTGTATATTATATAAATTGAATGAAATTGAGTCGTATTACACGTGTATCATATATAGTAAGCAAACGAACCATGAAACTAAGAACGAATAAATTTCGAACGGCATCAACGAGGTTTATACCATATTGTGTTGATCTTGTAAACTCTCATGATTTTAGTCTACAACATATTGAATATTATTTAGACACTATAGCAAAAGCTGAAGCTATAACACTTGCAGTTCAAATTGCCACTATTGTATATAACACTAAAGGTAAAAAAATCTAATTTTAATTTTATACACAAAACATATAGAGTTTTTATTAATAAAATGTCTGTCAATAAAAGTCCCAACTATTCTTGAAATTTATTTTTGAAAAAAAACTATCTCCTTGAGGAAGATGATCCATAAAAATAAAAATTTTTTTTAGTGGTCGAGACTTTTTTTGACAGACATTTTTAATGTTCCGTGTTTTTTTACTTAAAAAAAAGTACACAATTATTTTAAGATATGTCCCTTTTAATTTATAGCCCACAATGTAATCATAGTTTGGATATCATCGAGTATATTAATAAACAGCCACAACTTAAACAAATTGTTAATTACCACAACATTAACAAACTGGGTATACCACCCCAGTACAAAAACAAAATTACACGTGTTCCGACAATGCTTACAAAAAATGGTAAACTTTTGGTTGGTAATGAAATACGAAACTGGTTAGAATCTCTTTTACCTGTTCAGGACTTAGAATCGTGTAACTTTGGTGGGTGTGCCACAACATCATTGGACGGCGAAGGTTCGGGTGATCTTTTCGGGTTAGACGATTACGGTAGGTCTTTACAACCGGCCATGACACCAGAACTTGAAGATAAAATTAACCAAAGTGTTTCGGATGCATACAATAAGAATATAAAGAAATAAAGTGAATATATGACAGATATGAAATTGGCGACAATTCAGGCAAGTGCCATAAAATCAACATTCGAAGTACTTAAAGATATACTTAACGACGTGAACATATATTTCAAACCCAATGGAATGTATATAGTAACACTGGATACGGCTCGAACATCACTCATTGATATGTACCTTTCATCCGATAATTTTGAAGAGTATTCGTGTGACTCCGATATAATCGCGGGTATAAATGTTTCGAACACGTTTAAACTTCTTAAATCGATAACCAATAACGACGTTCTCGTCATAAGTATAAATTGTAAAGAGTTTATGAATATAGAAATTCATAATGAATCAAAGAAAACGTGTACTAAATTTGCCTTAAAACTACTCGATATAAATGAACACCAAATTGAAGTACCAGACATGACAATGACCACAATTACACCGATGGCATCTGTAGATTTTCAACGGATATGTAGAGATATGCATAATATAGGTAACATTATAGAGATAACACGTGAAAACAAAAAATTAAAATTACAGTGTATGGGCGATTTTGCAAATCAGGAAACCGAAATTGAATGTACGGAAGAGAGTCCCAAAATTTCGGGTGAATATTCTCTTCGGTACATGAATATATTTACAAAAGCAACGAGTATGTGTTCTACAGTACAAATCATGCAAGAAGAACAGAATAGATTTTTGATATTAAAATATAATGTCGCCAATTTAGGTGAACTGAAATTTTATTTGGCAACTAAGGTACCCGAAGATCAGTAACGTAACCGTCTACAGTACTCACTGTTTTAGATATACCAAATACATTTTTTAATTTAATTTTTGGAAAATCATTTTCGAGTGTTTCTATATCGTAATATAACATATCACTTATCTTAATTTTTTCATTATGAAAATCTTTACGTGGGCCCGAATATCGTCTAATTTTATTCAATATATCCTTAACCGGTTTATCATCCGAATCGAGCAAAACAGCTGATACGATTGGTATGTTAAACATGAAACCATTTTCCTGTGGTGGTGGCCATGGATGATTCATGTCGTACGTCAAATACTTATATACCTTATTATCGTACCAATATTTAACACGAACCAATGTTTTTGTAACGTTTTCCGGTATTTTGGTATTTTTATAGTCCGTAAAGTTTAAAGTTTTAAAAAAACTTTCCGTTTCCTCGTCCCATTCCTCACTTTCTTCACCCCAAAATTCATCGAGTTCTTCGGGTAATGGTATTTTCATGTTAGTATCAAGAAAGTATTCCATAGACGTATCTATAATTTTGTAATCTGGAACAGATACTATACTTTTCACTGTACCATGTATCCATAATATAACGTTAGTTAAAAGATTACGGAGCATTCTACTTAATTAGTATACATGGAAGGTAATTTTTTAAGTAGGTATACGAATAAAATTGAAATGTGGGAAAAGTCTATCCGCGAAGACCCCAAAAATAAATCAAAGTACGAAACCGAAATGTCCGAGTATATAATACAGTGTATGCCATATTTAGAACTATATACAGACGATCTTAAAAAGGAGGTAAGTACCGATAACATTTTCAACTGTAAAGAAACGACAGGACTACAGAGAAAAGATATATTCAACGATTACCTCATAGAAGTAGAAAAAGTAAATAATATAGATAGACCCATAGAAAAGAAACGCGAAGATTGTCCAAATTGTCCGGAAAGTAACGTATTTCATTTTGCGGATACAAGTGATCTCGTATGTGATAACTGCGGTATGATACTTGCAACACTTATAAGTGAAGAATTAACATATAGAGAGGAACAGGAAACATCAGAAAAAATAGTTAATTATTCATATAAACGTGAAAATCATTTTAATGAATGGTTATCACAGTTCCAGGCACAAGAAATTACGAATATACCACCTGTTGTAATAGAGCAGTTACGAAACGAACTCAAAAAAATAAAAGTGAAAACATTAGATGAAATCACACACGCGCGTGTTCGAAGTTTACTCAAAAAACTGAAACTCAATAAGTATTACGAACATGTACCGTATATTACGAACATTATAAGCGGAGTGAAACCTCCGTCCATGTCACAAGAACTCGAAGAACGTTTACGTATAATGTTCAAGGATATCCAAAAACCGTTCGACGATAATTGTCCAAGCGAACGTAAAAATTTTTTGAGTTATTCGTATGTTCTATATAAATTCTGTGAACTTTTGAGTGAAGATAAATATTTAAAATATTTTCCACTTTTGAAATCCAAGGAAAAGTTATATCAACAGGATGTTATATGGAAAAAGATATGCGAAGATCTCAGATGGGAATATATACCGACAATTTAAATGTAGGTATATAATAAATGTCAAAGTCAACAAAACCAAATTCACCAAAACCAAAGTCACCAAAACCAAAGTCAAAGGCGAGATTAAACCCACTGCGTCAAGGTGTCTCGTTTAATAGTTTGAGTAACATGCTCAAAAACTTTGCGATAAAAAAGAGAAATACACCCGAAGTTTTCCAAAACATTAACGACAAGCTTAAAAGATAAAGCTTTACTACAGGTAATGAACAACGATCCATATTATAATTTCTGTTTAGAAGAAATCAGGTTCTATACAGAAAAAATTAATGAAATTATAAAAGAGGGGATTAAAGACCCCAAAAAGTATTACGAGGAATCCAAAAGTGATTGGAAAAAAATATACCAGATGATACCTATTATGTACATGATGAATCAGATAGATCAGGAAAAAAATAAATAGTTAATATAAATGTCAGCTGCATTACTTGTTTTATTAGCGTGTTGTTGTAGTTCATCAGTAGGAGCTTATTTTGCACTGAATAAAACCGCTAAGTATTATGAAGACGAAATTGATACCCGTATTTATAAAATAATAGAGAGTGGAGCCGATCCAAAAGATTGTAAAGATTTGCGCGATTTCGTTACTGGTAATATTAAAGATATCGAGAAAAATAAAGTGAAGGTTCCTGAGAAAGGGACTAAAAAGGGTGATATTTTTGATACTATAATGAGGTGGGATGATTTGAAAGAAATGGATAAACAAATGGGAAGAACAAAACAAGAAAAACTCGAAACTTTATGTGTATACGATAATACTGTAGAGAAAGTGGTTAAAAAACTTGAAAATAAGGATACATCTGTATGTAAAGACCTATCGGACGTGTCTATATTGAAGAGTATACCACCTTTTGTTTGGGATGAAAAAAATGATAATTTTATAAAAATGGAAGATTTCGCAAAGCCTAAAATGAAAGACCATATAGAAGACGGGATCGGGATAAAAATATGTCACCCAGACTATAGCCCAGTGGCTTCACTCGACGAACTTTCAGAAAATGCTAAAAACCTAATTAGTGCTATTGAACAATTCGATGATGGGTTTAGTCCAGAAAAATGTACAAATTTTAAGGAAAAATGGGATAAAATTATCGACGGAAGAAAATTAAATGAGATTTTCACTGGAAGAGGTTCCGGTCAGCGTATAACAGATCCCGAACTTAATTTGATTTATTCAACACCAAAATATAAGGAAGTTATACAAGTACTTGGCGAGGCATTTGTCTGGCGTGAAGATATACCGGACTCGGAGTTGCCACCAGGTGTAACTAGAGTTGAACAGTCAGATGAAGAAATTATTAATAAATTTTGTATTTCAGATTTAAAAAGAAAAATAGATGAGAAAGTGGCCCTTCTTAAAAATGAAGACATACAAGGGTGTGATTTATACGATGATAATTGGACTACCATAAGAGAAGACTGGAATACCGGGTTTGTATGGAATGATTCAAATGATAAAATTTTAGCCGCACATGAATATGCATACGACGCATTAAGTGAAACAGATGAAACTATAAGAACAATGACTACGGTTAAAGAAACCTTGTGTAAAAATTAATCCAAAGTCACATACCTAATCTCCGTTTCGTAGGGTACCCCGTTTTTTCGCAAGACAACTTCCATCGCATTGTGATATACACGCCCACTATACCCAGGACCCAATATTTTATACACGTGTTGTGAAAAAAAAAATAAATAGTTAATATAAATGTCAGATGTATTACTTATTTTATCAGCATGTTGTTGTAGTTCATCAGTAGGAGCCGGTGCATTCTTTGGTGGTTTTATACCGGGTACACCTCAGTTTATAGCTAAAAAAATTGAAAAGGCACCTAAAGATGAAGATGTATCAGGTTTTTGTAAAGAATTTAAGGAGATTAATAATGATAATGAGAATAGACCATGTCTTGGATATTATTGGGATGAATTTAAGAAGGAATTTATAAAAGATGATAATTATTTTTTAAATACATTCGGTGATATAAGTGGGACATCAGGACCTGTTATCGCTAAATGTAAAGAAGCTGGTGTTGATATTAGTTAATCCAAAGTCACATACCTAATTTCCAATTCAGTATTTAACGTTGGTGGAAAATTTATTAAATACGCTTCCGGAAACCCCGTCAAACGTAGATAATTTTGTGCTTGGGTAACCATGACATCGTTCACGGTTTTAACTGATTTCAGTTCGAGTACAGTTTTATTATTTATAATTATATCGGCGCGAAGATTCCCTATTGTATGACCTTCAAATACAATAGGAACTATTCTCTCCGTTTCGTAGGGTACCCCGTTTTTTCGCAAGACAACTTCCATCGCATTGTGATATACACGCTCACTATACCCGGGACCCAATATTTTATACACGTGTTGTGCATATTGTTGTATCATTTACTTATTCTTCGGCGATTGTTTCTAAACCTTTTTTTTCTTCCCGAAAATTTCTTATAAGATACGTGTATCTTATAAGAGTTCTAGATAAATCCATCATGACTTTATCAAGATCACCGAAGTGTCCAATTTCCATGGACATGGATATATGTTCTTGATATTTTTGGGAAATTTCCTCAATGGCATCCATAAGTTCGTTTGAAAAGTGTATACCTTCCTGTATATACTTTTTTACGTCTTCATTCATTTTTTTATAGTATAGTA
>Ga0208425_1000472_pt1 | contig 14170 bp, 10 predicted proteins | sample DEB08_DNA_4_FD_185496 | JGI IMG/M metagenome (GOLD analysis project Ga0208425, IMG submission 185496) | Aqueous microbial communities from the Delaware River and Bay under freshwater to marine salinity gradient to study organic matter... | ecosystem: Environmental > Aquatic > Marine > Coastal ...
GAATCACTTGGCGGTTGCTTCCCCGGCACGCATCGTTCGTCCGATCGCCTCGTGAGTCGTTCACAGGCCGACCGACGGAGGGCACGTCGCCGCATCGTCTGTGGAATGTGCCGGCCCGATCGCGTGCGCGTGATGAACATTTCCTGAACAGATGTGTCGCACCGTTGACCGCTTTGAACTGAGGTGATACGCACTAGGCGCGGCGGCGGTGTCGTCGGCTTGAAATCTGGAAGGATGCGTCATCATGGAAGCAACAGAACGCGCGGCTTTTGTCCGTGGCTACACCAAAGTCCTCACGAACGCATGGTCCGACGAGGCCTTCATGCAGCGCTTGACCGCGAGTCCGTCATCGACGCTGTCGGAGTTCGGTCTCGATGCCGGATCGGCACAGGTGGAAGTGGTGACCGCCGTCGCCGGGGAGGCCTCGCTCGACGATCAGATCGCGTTGTGGGAAGCCGGTATCGCCTCGGGCTCGGTGAAGCTCTACGTCCCCGAGGTTCCCCAGGTGGAGACCACCGAACTCTCCGACGATCAACTCGACAGTGTGTCGGGTGGTGACACGTACTGCTGCTGCTGCTCACCCTGCTGCACCTGCACCTGATCCGAGTCGAAGTACGACTGACGTGACCCGGGGGTGCCCACCTGGCACTCTCGGGTCACGTTGAGTCGAGCTGTGCTGTCGGCCGTCTGTCCCCAGCCATGTTGGACGAGTTCGTAGTGGGACATGAGCGATGGCTGAGGCGGCTGGGTCCCCTGTCGCCCCCGCGAAGCGCTAGGAAGGGGCAATGATCCAGCGCCCACGTTTCAAGAATCACCTCGACGTGTCAGTAGTCGATGATGACAAAGTGTTCATGGGCACGGAGGATGCGCACTTCCTCATCGAGGGAGCAGCGGTCAACGCCGTCGCCCGTGCCATCGACGGCGTGCGAGAACTCGACGAGATCATCGCCGACACCGCTTCCTTCCTCCCGATCCCTGCCGTAATGGCGGCAATGAATCGCCTGGTCGCCGGTGGCCACGTCGTCGACGGTCCGGTGCTCGACGACGGACCTGGCACATCGTGGTGGGACGACCGAGGTCTCGTTCCTGCAGCGGCACAATCAGCGATCCAGGCAGCGGAGCTCCGTGTGATCGACTTCACTGCGCATGCGACTCCGATGGTCGCGTCGGTACTGACCGACTGCGGTTTCTCGGTCGGCCTGAACCCCCTCGCTGACCCCACCTTGACCGTCGTCGTGGTCGACGACCTCCTCGATGAGCGGGTCGCGGCAATCGACGAGCAGATGCGCACATCGGAACGCCCGTGGATGTTGGTAGTCCCCTCGGGCGAGTCACTCAAGATCGGGCCGCTCTTCCAGCCCGGTGTGACGGCGTGTTGGCATTGCATGGAGATGCGCATGCGCGGAAACCGCCAACTCGAGGCCTACCTCGACCGCAAGCGCGAGGTCACGCTTCGCCGCCCGGCGACACCGCCATCGAATGGCGCATTGCGCGCCATGGCGGCTGGGGTGGTCTCCTCCGAGGTGCTCGCCTTCGTGGCGGGAGGTCGTCCGGAGTCGCTCGGTCGGATCATCACCATCGACGCTCTGTCCTATCAGTCCGACGTGCACCACGTTATCCGTCGCCCGCAATGCCGTGAGTGCGGAGACCCCTCCCTGGCGGTACCGGCGCCGAGAGTCGAACTGCAGCGGGCGATCAAGAACTACACGGCCGATGGCGGGCACCGGGTCGAGCGCCCCGAGCAGACCTATGAGCGCCTCATCCGGCACGTGAGCCCCCTCACTGGCGCAGTGAGTTCGCTGAAGCGTCAGACGATCAATGATGACGGCGTCACATACAGCTACGCCTCGGGGCACAACTTCGCCTTGATGCAGGACAGCACCTACTTCCTGCGGAAGAACCTCCGTGGTCGCAGCGGAGGCAAGGGTCGGACGGACGTTCAGGCCAAGGTCGGTGCGATCTGCGAGGCAATCGAACGGTACTCGGGCGTCTTCAGGGGGGATGAGCCCCGCCAACGAGCCCGATTCGTCGACCTTGACGGAGCGATCCACCCGTCGGATCTTCTCGGTTTCTCCGACCTCCAGTACGACACTCGCAACGAGTGGAACTCGAAGAACCTGTCGTCGTACCACATCGTGCCGGAGCGGTTCGATGAGTCCAGGGCGCTCGACTGGACCACGGCGTGGTCGCTTAGGGACGACGCGCCACGGTTAGTGCCGACGGGGTACTGCTACTTCGGCCATCCTGACATCGCAGAGCACTTCTTCTGCGCAAGCGATGCGAACGGCAACGCCGCAGGAAACACCCTCGAGGAGGCGATTCTTCAGGGATTGCTCGAAATCGTCGAGCGCGACGCTGCAGCCATCTGGTGGTACAACCGCTTGCGCGTGCCAGCGGTCGATCTCGACGCCATGAACGAACCGTACGTCGAGATTCTCCGCGAGCACTACCGCCAGCTCGATCGGACCCTGTGGCTCCTCGATCTCACCACCGACCTCGGGATCCCGGTGTTCGCGGGGGTGTCGCAACGGCACGGTGGTCCGACAGAGGACGTGCTGCTCGGTTTCGGAGCCCACCTCGATCCGCGGATGGCGGCGATGCGAGCGCTCACCGAACTGAATCAGTTCCTGCCGGCGGTCTGTGAGCGTCGCGAGGACGGTTCGACCAACTACTGGCTCGACGACCCCGACGCCATCGAGTGGTGGATGAATGCGAGCGTCGCCGACGAGGACTACGTGCTCCCCGGTGCCGGCCTGCCGGAGGTGGACCTCGCTCGCTACGACGGACGGGTGAGTGAGGATCTCGCCGCTGACGTTCGCGGATGTGTTGACGCCATTGCATCTGCCGGCCACGAGGTGATCGTGCTCGACCAGACACGGCCGGATCTCGACTTGTCAGTGGCCAAGGTGATGGTGCCGGGGCTCCGGCACTTCTGGCGTCGTCTGGGACCGGGTCGCCTCTATGAGGCTCCGGTGAAGATTGGTCGACTCGATCGGCCCATCGACGAGGCCGATCTGAACCCGAGGTCGGTCTTCTTCTGATGTCGGGCGGTGACATGCTCCTCGGAGCAACGGCTCGGCCGAATGGGGTGCTGACGGAGTTGTTGGCCGTGCGCTCAGGCATCGACGTCGCAGTCGATGACGGATTCCTCGTCATGACCGACGGACACGTCCGATCTCGGGTTCCAATGCGCGACGCCGGCCTCACGGCGGCGATGACCCGTCTCAGTGAAGGGCCGGCCACTGAGGACGAACTGTTCGACGTCGCACTGGGGAGCGGCGGTGACGCGTCGGCGCTCTCGCTCCCCCTGGTCATGCGTCGGCTCGAGAGCGGTGGTTGGATCAGCCACCGGGTGATCGACACCGGCGGTGATCTGGCGATCGGCACTGAACCCCGCGGCCATGCGCTCGTCGTGGCGACTCGTCGGGTGGTGGCGACATCGGTGATGGAGATGTCGGATCACTGCCTCATCCGCCGGGTCGACGGAGTCGTCACCGCCGAGTCGCCCCTGACCGGTTGGGACCTCACCGTGTTCGACGTTGCATGGACGACCGCTTTGTTGTCCTTCGACGGCGGTCAGACCGTCGACGAGGTGGCTGCATCGACGGCGATGTCGTCGCCGGATCTCGTGATCGTCGCCAACCAGGCGCTGCGGGCAGGGGTGCTGCGTTTCGTCGACGAACCCGTCGCTCACGGCCTCGAACTCTGGTCGCTGCCGGACCTCTGGTTCCACTCGATGAGTCGAGTGGGGGTCCATCGAGGTGGATACGGGGGCACGTACCACCAGGAGGGGCATCTCGAACCGGAACCGGCGATCAGGCCCCGAGTGGTTGATGATCCCGATCGATGGCACCCGTTTCCCGCCATCGACCTCGATGCCGTCGGCGCCGCCGACCCTCCATTCGGTGTCGTGGTGCGGCAACGCAGATCGATCCGGGAGCACGATGACTCCCGTCCGATCACCCGGGACGAACTGGGCCAGTTGCTCGGGCGCGTCGGCGCCGTGCAGACCTGTGTCGATGACGGTCATCAGGAGTTGTCGTTCAGGCAGGTCCCGAGCGGAGGAGCGCTGCACGAACTCGAGATATATCCGTTGGTGCATCTCTGCGACGGACTTGAGCCCGGCTTGTACCACTACGACGCGGCAGTCCATGGGCTCGAGTTGATTCGTGCGGCCGACCCGCAGACTCGTCTACTGCTCGAGTACGCCCAGCGGACGTCGACGATGGCAACACCGCCGCAAGTGTCGATCCTCGTCGCCGCGCGATTCGGACGTGCGATGTGGAAGTACGAATCGATGGCATACGCGCTGATCCTGAAGCACGTCGGCGTGTTGTACGAGGCGTTGTACCTGACCGCGACGGCGATGGGCTTGGCGTGTTGCGCACTCGGTGGCGGCAACTCGCAGGCATTCGCCGGGGCTACTGGGCTCGCGCCCCATCTCGAGGGCTCGGTCGGGGAGTTCGTCGTCGGCTCGCGTCCGGCGTCAACCGTGGAAGTGGAGTTGCCCGGTTCGACCTGAGGGTCGGATCTCAGCAAAGGAGGACATCGATGGTCCAGTTCAGAATGAAGGCCCTCAACCAGATGCAGAAGCCAGACGACCTGGATCTGCTGATGAAGGTGACGCAGCGGCGGGGTTGGATCGCGCTCTCGGTTCTCGGAGTCGCACTGGGGGCGTTGATCGTGTGGGGGTTCGCCGGGAGCCTTCCCTCCCGGCTCGCCGGTGAGGGCGTAGTGGCGTCGGTCGATGGGATCAGTGAGATCCAGTCACAGGTCGCAGGCTTCGTCACCCAGGTCGACATCTCGCCGGGCCAGACACTTGCGGTCGGAGATGAGATCGCCAGCGTCGACTCCGACGGCGGGTCGACCACGATCACGGCCCCGTTCGCCGGTGAGGTGACATCGGTCCTAATCGATGCCGGCAACGTGATCGACATCGGTGAGACCCTGTACCGCCTCGAGCCCGCTGGCACGTCCGGTGCATCGGTGGTGGCGTTTGTGTTCGTTCCGTCGGCCGATGTCGCCGGCGTTGCACCGGGAATGTCGGTCGACCTCACCTTCGACGCTGTGCCCGCAGCGGCGTTCGGGGTGCTTCGGGGAACGGTCAGCGACGTCGATGCCTTCCCCCTCGACCGAGCGGCGATCGTGGCACTTCTCGCCGACGGCGACTACGCCGACTCCCTGCTGGCAGACGGCGAACCGGTTCTCGTCACGGTGACGCCGAATGTCGACACCTCCACACCGTCGGGTTACGAATGGTCGTCGGTGACCGGCCCGCCCTTCAAGTTGCCGGCAGTGGCCCGATTCACGGCACTGATCGACCAGGGTGCGACACGACCCGTCGATCTGGTGTTCGGAGGTTGACGATGGACTCCGGCAACGACACCGCCCGATCCAAGCCAGCCGGCGCCGGTGAAGCGATGGTTCTCCCGGTGGGTTCGACCCGTCGGGCGCGAACGCCGACGGTCATCCAGATGGAAGCCGTCGAGTGTGGTGCTGCATCGCTCGGAATTATCCTCGGATACTTCGGGAAGTGGGTGAAGCTCGAGGAGCTCAGGGTTGCCTGCGGTGTGTCACGCGACGGCAGCAAGGCGTCGAACGTCCTCAAGGCGGCCCGCTCGTATGGACTCGAGGCCAAGGGCTACCAGATCGAGGCGGAGAAGTTGAGGGACTTCGAGACCCCCTTCGTGGTGTTCTGGAACTTCCACCACTTCCTCGTCGTCGAGGGCTTCTCCGGTGACAAGGTGCATCTGAACGATCCGGGAACCGGACCTCGGGTCGTCTCGTACCAGGACTTTGACAACTCGTACACCGGCGTCGCGCTCACCTTCACACCGGGTCCGGAGTTCACAACCGGCGGCGACCGGCCGAGTTCCCTCGGCGGCCTGTCGTCTCGCCTGCGCGGTGGCGCACCTGCGCTGACGCTCGTGATGTTGGCCAGTCTGCTGCTGGTGATCCCCGGTCTCATTGCCCCGGCCTTCAACCGGATCTTCATTGATCGTGTCCTCACCGCTGGCTTCACCGAGTGGATCTGGCCGCTCATCGCCTTCATGGTCGGCACCGGTGTGGCTGCGGTTGCCCTGACCAGGATCCAGCAGCGGTATCTGTTGCGGCTCGAGACGCGCATGGCAGTGGAGAGTTCGGAGGGGTTCCTGCGACATGTCCTTCGCCTGCCGGTCGACTTCTTCTCGCAGCGTCAACCGGCTGACGTCTCGAGTCGTGTCCAGGCGAACGACAAGGTGGCCCAATTGCTGTCGCGGGACCTCGCGACCTCAGTGATCGCAGCGATACTCGTGATCTTCTACGCCGTGTTCATGTTCACCTATGACGTCACGTTGACGCTGATCAGCGTCGGTCTCGTCATCGCCAACATCGTCATCTTGCGTGTCGTCGCCCGCACACGCGTCGATGCGACTCGGCGGCTCCGTCAGGACAAGGGTCGGCTCACCGGCACCACCTACAACGGGCTGCAGATGATCGAGACGCTCAAGGCCACGGGCACCGAGAACGATTTCTTCGCCCGATGGTCGGGTTTCCAGACGAAGGTGTCGAACGGTCAACAGCAGCTCGGCGTCTCGAACCAGATCCTCGATGTCGTTCCGACCCTGCTCGTCTCGTTGTCGACGGCGCTCGTGCTCTGGATCGGGAGCGACCGCGTGATCTCGGGTGCGCTGACCGTCGGCGCGCTGGTCGCCTTCCAGGGATTGTTGACCTCGTTCACGCGTCCGGTGCAGCACCTGACGCAGATCGGCCAGAAGCTCCAGGACGTGACGGCCGATCTCAACCGCCTCAACGACGTGGAGAACTACAAGATCGCCTGGCAGTTCGAGCACGAACCCTCGGTCACCGACGGCAAGTTGGCCGGTGCCGTCGAGTTGCGGTCGATCACGTTCGGGTATTCGCCGCTGGCGGCACCGTTGATCGAGGACTTCAGCATCTCGTTGTCCCCCGGCCAGCGGGTTGCTCTCGTCGGCGGCTCGGGCAGCGGCAAGTCGACCATCGCCAAGGTGCTCTCCGGGCTCAATGAGCCATGGAGCGGCGACGTGCTGTTCGACGGTCGTCCGAGCAAGGACTACGCGCGGAACGTCGTCGCAGCATCGGTGTCGGTGGTCGACCAGGAGATCTTCCTCTTTGAGGGGACGGTCCGCGATAACTTGACGCTGTGGGACGAGTCGATCCCCGACGAGACCCTCCATCAGGCGTTGCGCGACGCCTGCATCTACCACGACATCATGGCGAAACCCGGCGGACTCGATCACGTCATCCGAGAGGCCGGCCGCGACCTCAGCGGCGGTCAACGTCAACGTCTCGAAATAGCCCGGGCGCTCGCCGGCAATCCCCGGGTGCTGATTCTCGACGAGGCCACGAGTGCGCTCGACACCGAGACCGAACAGATCATCGACGACAACCTCCGCCGCCGGGGGTGCACCTGCGTCATCGTCGCTCATCGGCTCAGCACCATTCGCGATGCTGATGAGATCGTCGTCCTCGAATTCGGTCGGGTCGTCGAGCGAGGCACCCACGACCAACTGAAGGCCGCCGGTGGGACGTACGCCAACCTGATCGGAGTCCAGTGACATGCCCGCTGATGACGCTGTCACCGTCAGAGATCGCCTGGCCTCTGCTATTGGTCAGACGTCGGACGCCGTGGGCGGGTCGACGGTCCCGCTGAACGACCCGACCCGCGCACTCGTGGTCCTCTCCGGACGTGTCGACCTGTTCATGACGGCCAGCGACCTCGGGCGGCCCGTTGCGTGGATGAATGTCGGCCGGGTCGGAGGGGGGACGATCATCCCTCACGTCGCGCCGAGTGCGGACTCGATGCTCATCGCTCGTCCCACGCCCGGGGCCGAGGTGCGCCAGGAGTCGATCGAGCGCCTCGCGCATCTGGACGGAGAGCTTCTCGCTGCCACCCTCGACCCGATGCTGGTGACAATCGGCGCATCCCTGTCGATGGGTCTGCGACCGCGCGATGCGACATTACTCGACGCTCCGGAGGTGACTGTGGGGCAAGCTGGAACTGCTGCCGTCGCCGGCTCAGTCCGCTGGATCGCATCGAGTGGTTCGGACATCTCGGTGAATCGCTGGGGTGCGAGGACGCCGATCGTCGGCGACATGTGGCTGACGCCGAATGATTGGGTCGCGGCGCAGCCCGGCTCAGTATGTGCGAGCCGTACCTCGGCCGAGCTCGGCAGCGACCTGTTGTCGGCGGTCAGATCGGACATGGCCCGGTGGCTGAGTGCTGCCGTCGAGCGACGGGGTCGCCTCGATGCCGATGAGGTGGAACGGACGCACCGTCGGGCGGCAGAGGACGTTGCGTTGGAGCATCGTGCCGAGTTGGAACTGGCCAGGGTCCTCGGTGGCTCCGATGAGTTCCGTGAGCGGCTCCTCGACGAGGATCCGGCATTCGCAGCAGTGTCGTTGGTCGGGGGTCTGCTCGGATTCACCGCCGTCCAGGCTCGGGCGGCCGACATCGCTCGCCGAACCGATCCGGTGTCAGCCGTTGTACGGGCCTCGCATCTGCGTGAGCGCACGGTCAGACTCGAAGGGGGCTGGTTCTCCAGAGACGTCGGCCCACTGGTCGGATTCCTCAAGGAGGGGATGCGGCCGGTCGTGCTCAGGCGGCAGGGCACGGCGTACGTCATCGATGACGTGACGACCGGAACCATCCGCGCGGTCGATGAGGAAACCAACAAGGAGATCCACTTCGAGGCGCGGATGCTGTACGCCCCGTTGCCGGAGGAGAGCCTCACGGGACTTCGGCTGCTGACCTTCGGGGCAGCGGGCTCGCGCGGTGACGTCATCGCACTGGCCCTGACCGGCGTCCTGATCGCAGTACTCGGCCTGCTCACCCCGATCCTGACCGGACAGATCCTCGGGGCGTTCGTGCCCCGCGGCGCTCGCGGTGAGATCACACAGTGGTCGATCATCCTCATCTCGGTGGCCTTGGTGATCGCTGCGCTCTCGACGGTGCAGAATCTCGCCGCGCTCCGCCTCGAGGGGAGGGTCGACATGAATGCCCAGGCGGGAATCTGGGATCGGCTCATGTCGTTGCCGGCGCCGTTCTTCCGGAGGAACTCGATCGGTCAACTGTCGGCGGCGTCGCTCGGGGTCAACGGGATACGAGATGCGATGTCCGGGCTCGCAGTTCAGTCGGTGCTGTCGTTCGTGATGGGTCTCGCCAACCTCGTACTGATGGTGTACTACGACGTGACCCTCGGCATCGTTGCTCTTGTCGTGGTCGGTCTCGGCGCTGCGGTTTCGGTGAAGATCGGCACCGATCAGGTCCATGTGCAGCGTCAGGTGAACGAGATGATGAACGACGTGTCATCCACGACGTTCCAGTTGATGTCAGGTATCGCAAAGCTTCGCGTTGCTTCCGCCGAGGAGCGGGCCTTTGCCTATTGGTCCCGCTTGTTCGCTGATTTCCGCCGCCGGAGTTTCCTCGCTCGCCGGATACAGAATCGGCTCGTCGTCTTCAATGCCGGCTACGCGATCGTTGCCCCGGCGATCATCTTCGCCGCGATCGGCATCATCCGAGGTGGAGACTTCCCCGTACCCACCTTCCTGACCTTCAACGTGGCTTTCCTGTTGTTCCTCTCGTCGACATTGCAGCTCACGGGGACGGGGATAACGCTGTTGAACGTCATCCCGATGTTCGAGAAACTCCAGCCAATCCTCCAGAGTCGGCCAGAGGTCAGGAGCGACCTCGCCGATCCAGGCGAACTGCGAGGTCGGCTCGAGGTCAGTCGCCTGACCTTCGCGTACGAAGCGGGTCAGCCGCCGGTGCTCCACGACGTGTCGTTCAGCGCTGAACCCGGTGAGTTCGTCGCCCTCGTCGGGCCGAGTGGTTGCGGTAAGTCGACGCTGCTGCGGATGTTGCTTGGTTTCGAAACCCCCGACTCGGGTTCGATCCAGTACGACGGTCAGGACCTCAGAACCCTCGATGTCGGGGCAGTTCGCCGCCAGTGCGGAGTGGTGCTCCAACAAGGACAACTGTTCGCCGGGGACATCCTCTCGAACATCGTCGGGTCATCGACGTTCACGGTGGAGGACGCCTGGGAGGCTGCGGAGATGGCCGGGATGAGAGAGGACATCGAGCACATGCCGATGGGCATGAACACGCTGCTGTCCGAGGGGGCGTCGACCCTGTCCGGCGGACAGCGTCAACGCCTGATGATCGCCCGAGCACTGCTGGCACGGCCGAGGATCATCTTCTTCGACGAGGCGACGAGTGCCCTCGACAATCGGACGCAGTCGATCGTCACCGAATCGATGCGCCGGCTGAATGCGACACGTATCGTGATCGCTCACCGGCTCAGCACGATCAAGGATGCCGACCGCATCGTGGTTCTCGAGGGCGGCCGAGTCATGCAGATGGGCACCTACGACGAACTGATCACTCAAGAGGGCCTATTCCGATCATTGGCCAGTCGTCAGATCGCCTGATCGCAGTCACGGCGAAGCCAACCATCATCACGAAACTCCCGGGATCCCTGAGCCACTGCGAGTAGGCGACGGAGGCGCGTGCAAGTTCATCGGGGCTGATGACGCCGTCCTCGACGAGATCGACGTGCTGGGCCGGGTCGAGCAGCGGCCCGAAGGCGTCCAGACCGAACGCCTCGCTCGAGTACTGGTACAACTCGAGTTCCGCTTCAGCGAAACCCGCCTCGAGGCACATCCGGCGAACACGCCGTCCGATCATCCTGTTGCCGCCGCGATCGGCCTGCGCAGCCCAGATCCTCGCCTGGAGTCGTTGAACCTCAGGAATGTAGGGCTCGGCCAATCCCCAGAGCCCGCCGTCCACCTCGAATACGACGCATCGTCCACCGGGTTTCAGGATGCGTAGCGCCTCAGCGAGCGCCGGCCCGGTCTCGCCAAGATGTTGCAACACATAACGCAGCACGACGAGGTCGGCGCTGGCGTCGGGGAGCGGCACCGAGTTGACGTCGGCTCGCAGGAGTGCGACATCGCGCAGGTGCGTCGCGCGGCTGATGAGTTCGGCATCGTTGTCCACACCGATGAGGTTGGCGTCGGGCCATTCCGTTCGCATCTTCGCCAGGAGCGACCCGGTGCCACAGCCGAGTTCTACGATCGTGTCAGGAGGTGTCCGTTCCGTGTCGCGGAGGATGCGGCGTTCCGAGGGCCACGTGAGTCGGATCTGGGCGTCGAGCCGGTCAGATGCCCCTGCCACACCGCCGCTGTGTCGGTCGGGACGGTACGACTGGGGCGACGGCGTCATCGCCGCTGTCTCGATCGGACCGTCGCCAGGACACCGTGCTTCGGTCGAAGCGTAACGAGAGCCTCGGCCTGCACCGAGTGGTGCGGATCGATGTCGATGTCAATGCGCTGCAGCATCCTCGCCAGCACCACCACGCCCTCGAGGGTCGCGAAGTGTTGCCCGATGCACTGACGAGGACCGGCGCTGAAGGGGAGGAAGGCACAGGGGTGCCGGGGGTGATCTTGCGTGAATCGCTCGGGATCGAATCGCTCCGGCTCGGGCCACAGGTCGCTGCGCCGGTGGAGCAACCACGGGCTGATGCACACGAGGGAGTCGAGTGGAATCTCGAATCCTCCAAGCACGTCGTCTCTGGTGGCACGTCGTGAGATCAGCCACACCGGGGGATAGAGACGCAACGCTTCCATGAACACCGCCCGCACGTACGGCAGACGATCGAGACACCGGTGACCCGGCGGCTCACCGGACAACACGTTGTCGACCTCGGCTCGGGCCCGTTCGGCGACGTCGCGGTGTTGACCGAGCAACCACCACGTCCACGTTAGGGACTTCGCCGTTGTCTCATGGCCCGCCATGAGCATCGTCACGACCTGGTCCCTCACCTCTCTGGTCGAGAGGCCTTCGGGGCGATGTGCGGTCGACTCGGCGACGAGGCGTGCGAGGAAGTCATGCCGGCTGGGATCGTCCGCATCGACCACCGAGATCAGCAGACCGACGATCCGGTCGATGAACGCCCGGGCAGCTCCGAAACGTTGGCGGTCACCATCGAGACCCGCGCCATCAGTTCCGTAGTGGCTCATGAAGCGATTGGCGTCGTCAACCGCTTCGCCGAATCGATCACCGATGGCGACGTCGGAGCCGAGTAGCGAACGAGCGACGATGGCGAGCGTGAGAGAGGTGAGGTCACGATCGAGACGGACCGTGCCGGTGGTTCCGCACCACCTGTCTATGAGCCGGTCTGTCTCGTCGAGCATCACACTGTCGAAAGTGATGATCTCCCGGTGTTGGAAGGCTGGTTGGGCGAGGGCGCGCTGCTCCTTCCACTGCGCACCCTCGGTTGTGAGGAGGCCACGACCCAGAAGGGGCACGAGCATCAACTCATCGGGAGTGCCCGTCTTCGCGTAGTCGGATCGTCGGGTCACCAAGATCTCGTTCACGAGATCGGGTTCGTTGACGATCGTCACGGGCCGTCCGTCGGTGTGGTGACGGGTGACGTTCCCGAACTCCTCGACCATTCCCCGGAGGAACCCGAGCGGATCGACGGTCAGTTCGCTGACAGTGACATCGGTTGCCGCTCCCGGTGGGGTCCGACCGGGCTGGCCGCTCATCTCTCGCGTTGACGATTGCGATTCCGTTGTCGGTCTCGCCCCGGTTGCTGAGCGCTCCGCGCCAGCACGATGGCTCCCGGGATGCTGCCGAGGGTCACGAAGAACGGCCATGGGAAGCCCGGGTCGTCAGCCCCGGCGTAGATCAGCCAGACGACAACGTTCGAGATGAGGATCGGTACGAGTCGGTTGGCCAGTCGCATCTGAGCACCGTTCCCCTGGCGCAGAGCACCAATCACTTGCGGAACAAGTCGTACCTTAGCAGGCTATGACAATGACGATCTTCGCTGGATTTGCCGACAACGTCGCAGCTGCGGAAGATGTGCAGATCGAACTGCTCTTCGTTGATGAAGTGTGGCCGATCGTCATCCTCGACGGTGTGTATCGCAACCCCTCGGCGGTTCGCGAACTCGCGTTGTCGCTCTCGTTCCATCATCAGAACGGGAATCATCCGGGCGTGATGGCGTCGATCTCGCTTTCGTTGGCGCCATTGCTCGAGTTGGTGCGCTCGGTCTGTGGAGATCATCTGGGGCACCTTCTGGGATTGCACAGGTACTACAGGGACCACGTCTTCGCGCTCATCGATGGTGAGCCGTCGGTGCTGAACGCCCGTCAGCGCCAGCCCCACTACGACGATTTCTGCGATGCCGCCGGGGTGATCTACCTGAACCCGCCTGATCGCTGTGCGGGCGGCACCTCCTTCTGGCGTCACCGCGGCACCGGCTTGGCGCGGGTCCCGGAGGCCCTCGAGGACGAGTGGGCCGCCGAGGCCGTGTTCAGCAGCCGATCGACGAGCGTCGAAGCGCTCGTCCGGCACTGCCTCGACGATGCCCTGCCGGATCCCGGCCCGGGGTTCCCCTCTCATGACACCCAGTGGTGGACCCGGGTGGTGTCGGTGCCGATGCGCTGGAATCGGCTGGTGATCTATGACTCCCGCCTGTTCCACACGCCGGACGTACCGGTTCGTTTCGGATCCGAACTCGAAGACGGTCGTCTCACGCAGAATCTCTACTTCTCGCGTCGTGACTCGTGAGGTGAGCGGGTCCTGATGACCGGGTCGAAAGTCGACCTTCGCGGGCGGAGGGTTGCTCTTGAGCGATTACAGGGCCTCGCCTGCGTCGGGTGAACCGAGTGGTTGTCGAGTTAGTCGAAGGTGCCGTGCCGTCCGGCGCCATCGGCGAAACGCGAGGCGCCCTCACGCGTCTCTCCTGAGCGCACCACCTCAAGTCCGCCGGCCGTCTCATTGGAGAGGGCCTCGGCGAAGTTGAGATCCCACTGCTCATACGACGACCGCCGGTCGGCGTTCATGCACATCTGCGGGAACCCAGCCAGTGACTCCGCGAGTTCGATCGCCGTCGCGAGTGCTTCGCCGGGCTCGCAGAGGCGGTTCGCGAGACCCATCATCCGCGCCTCATCGCCCGAGACGCCGCGGCCGCTCAGGATCAGATCGAGGGCGTGGCTGTGGCCGAGCATCCTCGACAGCCTGACCGTGCCGCCATCGATGAGCGGGACGCCCCAGCGACGGCAGTAGACGCCGAAGACGGCGTCGCGGGCAGCGACACGCAAGTCGCAGAACATGGCGAGCTCCAGACCGCCTGCCACGGCG
>Ga0208425_1000490_pt1 | contig 14006 bp, 13 predicted proteins | sample DEB08_DNA_4_FD_185496 | JGI IMG/M metagenome (GOLD analysis project Ga0208425, IMG submission 185496) | Aqueous microbial communities from the Delaware River and Bay under freshwater to marine salinity gradient to study organic matter... | ecosystem: Environmental > Aquatic > Marine > Coastal ...
TGTAGATGAAACTGATCCTTCAGTGATAAGGGCTTTAAACAGGCGTGTTGATATTGTTATTAGTTATCCTGAAATTGAAAAAGAGATAGAGGTTGTAGAGAAAAAAGAAAATAAAATTTTATTAGAAAATGTTTTATTTATTACAGGATATAGTTATTTAACCATGGGGTCAAAAAGAACTTTAAACAATGTAGCTGAAACTTTAAAAAAAGAAACTTTTTCTTTTGTTATACAAGGACATGTTTGTTGTACTGAAGGAGAATTAGATGCTGTTGATCGTAAAACAAACAAAAGAAATTTGTCTATTGCTAGGGCAAAATTTGTTTATGATTTTCTTGTAGAAAAAGGTATTTCTAAAGACCGAATGTCATATGAAGGCTTGGCTCATAAGTTTCCTTTGGGAGGAAGTGAAGATAAAGACAGACGTGTAGAAATATTGATTTTATCAAATTAAATCTAACAACATTCTTTGATGTGGAATACCATCTTCCATGTATTCTTTTCCAATAGTATAAAAATCAAGGTCTCTATAAAATTTATCCAAATATTTTTGAGCTGATAATTCTATTTTTTCACCTAATTCATTTTTTTTAATATAATCAATAGAAGATTTCATTATTTTTTTTCCTAGTTCTTTTCCTCTTTCCTTTTTTGAAACTACAACTCTTCCTATGCTTGGATTTTTATAATAATCTCCTTTTTTAAACAATCTTGTATAAGCTATAATGTTTTCATTTTCTTTAAGAAAAACATGAATCGCTTTTTGATCTTTATTGTCTAAATCCTGATATATACAATCTTGCTCAACAACGAAAACTTCAGATCTTAATCTTAGGATTTGATAAAGCTCTTCTCTTTCTAGTTTATAAAATGTTTTGATTACTAACATTTAAATTTTATTAACTCTTCTTTCATGTCTTCCTCCTTCAAAGTTGGTTTCTATAAAAGATTTTACAATTTTTAAAGTTTCTTCTTTTGAAATAAACCTTGCTGGTATACAAACCACATTTGCATTATTATGTTGTTTAGCTAACATTGCTATTTCTTGATTCCAACATAATGCTGCTCTTACTTTTTTATGTTTATTTGCTGTCATAGCAACACCATTACCACTTCCACAAATTAATATTCCTAAGTCACTTTTTTTATTGTTTACATCCGATGATACAGGATGAGCAAAATCTGGGTAATCCACACTACTTTCATTATCAGTACCGTGATTAACTATATTATATTTTTCCTGTAACTCTTCAATTATAAAATTTTTATAATCTACTCCCGCATGATCATTACCTATTGATATATTCATAAGTTGTTGGTTAATTGTTTATAACGTTTAATAAAACATGTCTTATTAAGATTTTTATTTTTTTTAAATAAGTTTTCACTTTTAATTTAATACTTATTAAAATAGATTAAGCTCTTTTCAAAAATAATTAGTAATTTTTTTTTTAAAGTTTATATGTAATTTTGATTTTTTATTATTGTTAATATATTATTTAAGTTATTGATAAATAATTATTTAAGTATAAATATTATGTTTATTTAGTATTAATATGTTATTAATAATTTGAAAAACAAATTATATAAATAAAGTTATTATACATACTAACAAAGTATCATATATCTAAAATTAATTTTAAAAATTTATTTATACTATTATTATATGTTTATAAGTATAAAACTATTCAATATTAAATAGTTTTAATAGCATTACTTTTGTGTTGATGAGAAAAAGAAAAGAAAATAAGAAAAGAAATAGCAAGTATTACCAAGGCTATATAGATTTCTCAAATAAAAAAGATCCAAATATTATATGTGATAAAATTAATCACACAATAAAATTAAAATCACCGGTTATTAATCATTTACATAACGATCTGGTAGAATTTGAAATTTTATCTAGAAAAAGAAAAGGTTTTTATTTGGCTAACATAATAGGTTTAATAAACAGAGAAAAAAAAGAGTATGTAGGCATTATTCAAATAAATAAAAATTTTGCTTTTACAATAATTGATGACAGAAAAATACAAACAGATATTTTTATACCTAGTACTAATATTGGAGATGCGCAAGACGGAGATAAAGTACTTGTTAAAATTTTAGATTGGAAAAAACAAGATCTTTCCCCTATAGGAAAAATAGAAAAAGTGTTAGGAAAACCTGGAGATCATGAAACAGAGATTGATTCAATATTAACACAAAACAATGTAAATATTACTTTCCCTAATGAAGTTTTAGAATACACTAAAAACATAAGTGAAATAATTTCAGAAGAAGAAATAACTAAAAGAAGAGATTTTAGAAACATATTAACTTTTACAATAGACCCGGTAGATGCAAAAGATTTTGATGATGCACTATCTTTTAAAAAAATAGATAAGGAAACATATGAAATAGGTATACATATAGCTGATGTATCTCATTACGTAACACCAGGAACACTTCTTGATAAAGAGGCTTATAATAGAGCTACGTCAATATACTTAGTTGATAGAGTAATACCAATGTTACCCGAAAAATTATCTAATAAAGTATGTTCTTTAAGACCAAATGAAGAAAAATTAACTTTTTCTGTTTCAATTACAATAGATAAAAAAGGTAATATAAAAGAATATTGGTTTGGAAGAACAATCATTAATAGTAATTATAGGTTTTCATATCATGAAGCTCAAGAAATTATAGAAACAAAAAAAAATAAAATAAGCAAAGAAAATTCTTTAAAAGGAAAGGAATATTTGGTAGAAGACGAGGTTGTCGAGGCTATTTTAGTAATGAACGATATAGCAAAACAAAGTAGAATTAAAAGAGAATCAAAAGGGTCTATTAATTTTAATAAAAAAGAGGTTTATTTTAAGTTAGATGAAAATAAAAATCCAACAGGAGTTTTACTAAAAGAATCAAAAGATGCTAATAAGCTTATAGAAGAATTTATGCTGATAGCAAATAAAAAAGTTGCTGAACTATTCTCAGAAATAAAAAAACAAAAATATATATATAGAGTTCATGATCTTCCTGATAATGAAAAATTAAAATCATTAAAACATATAGTTAAAAATTTTGGTTATACCCTAGACTTAACTAGTTCAAAAGGAATATCAAAGTCTTTAAACAAATTATTAAACAGTGTTAGTGGTAAAGAGGAACAAAACTTAATTGAATCACTTGCGTTAAGAAGTATGAGTAAAGCAGAGTATTCAACTAATAATATAGGTCACTACGGATTAGCCTTTGTAAATTACACACATTTTACTTCACCAATAAGAAGATATCCAGACGTATTAGTTCATAGATTATTGCAAGATATTTTAGATAAAAAATATGGTAAACTGGACAAAAATTTACAAAAAAAAGCAGTCCATTGCTCAGAACAAGAAAACATTGCGGTAAAAGCAGAAAGAGAATCTATAAAATTTATGCAGATAAAATACATGCAAAACAAAATAGGGGAAACATTTAACGGAATAATTTCAGGAGTATCGGATTGGGGGATTTATGTGGAATTAGAGGAAAATAAATGTGAAGGAATGATATATGTTAAAGACATTAATGATGATAAATATTATTATAACACAGAGGAGGCTTCTTTAATTGGAAAGAAAAACAAAAAAAAATATCAACTTGGAGACAACATTACAGTTGAAGTAAAAAAAGCAGATTTAGTTAAAAAACACCTAGATTTTACAATTATTTAATAATTTTAAGGAATGAAACATACATTTATAGTTTTTCTAATAGGAACATTTACATTTTTAGGACAATCTAAAATAGATAGAGATTTAGGAGAGTTTTCAAAAGTAGCAGTTTATGATGGAATAAATTTAGAACTTGTCAAGGCTGAACAAAACAAAGTAGAGATTACAGGTAAAAACACAAGCTTTGTGGTTGTAAAAAATAAAAATGGAGATCTTAAAATAAGGTTAAATCTTGAGAAAAGATTTTCAGGTGACCGAACGAAAGTTACACTTTACTATAATACTTTATATAATATAATATCTCACGAAGGTTCAAATGTTTTTTCTAAAGACACAATCAAACAGGCAGATCTTAACATTAAAGCAAACACTGGTTCAACAGTGAATATTATTGTTGATCTGAACACCTTAAACACAACCTCTTCTACAGGGTCTACTATAAATTTAACTGGAAAAGCTGAATATCATGATTGCTCCACATCTACTGGAGCGGAAATAAATGCAGAAAAACTAACAACTACCGAAACATATGCGACTTCCACCACAGGAGGATTGATTGAGGTGTCAGCTACAAAAGAACTTGAAGCAAACAGTAAGCTAGGAGGAGTAATAAACATACACGAAAAAACAGACAAAATAGTAGAGAGTATTTCTTTAGGAGGGGTGGTAAACTATATTTATAACGAGTAGTGGATTTTAACCTTTTAACCCCGATTACTGTAGGATTTTTTACTGCATTTATAATGGGTCCCGTTTTTTGGGTTTTACTAGAAACCAGCATAACAAAAGGATTTAAAGCCGCTGTAGCTTTTGATCTTGGGGTAATGTTTGCAGACGTATGTTTTATAGGCATTTGTTATTTAGGAAGTTTTCAACTCTTAGAAGACGATCAAAACAAGCAAGGTCTCTTTGTATTAGGAGGAACAATTCTTCTTTTGTATGGACTTTTTTCGTGGATTAACAGAAACAAGAAAAGCAAAGAACAACCAGAAATTCAAGAGTCTAAGGAAAATTATTTTGGACTTGCTGTAAAAGGGTTTGCCATTAATATTTTAAATGTAGGAGTTTTTATATTTTGGGGAGGCGTTACAATTGTGTCATCTCCTTCAAGTGGAAAATCATTTACCAGTTTTGTTCTTTTCTTTTCAATAGTTCTTTTATCATATTTTATTACAGATCTCTTTAAAATTTCAGTTGCAAACAGGTTTAAATCTCTTTTAACAGGAAAAGGAATAATAATAGTGAATTCTATAGTATCATTAATTTTAATCGTTTCAGGTGTTGTTTTAATTATTAAGGGTATATAAGGAAAGTTTAAAAAAAACGCTACTTTGTAAAAAAGATTAATGAATATGAAAAAATTGATAATATTTTCGCTGCTATTTGTTTGTTCAAACTTTTTTTTAGGACAAGAAAAAAAAGAACAGACATATAACATTCAAGCAAACATAAACGTTAACAACAATGGTATTTCATGGATTCCTATTTATACACTTGGAAAGCCATCAATAATTTCAGACATTAAATTTTCTGTAAATAATTTTTCTGTAAACCCAAGGTTTAGATTTGATATTGAAGATTTGCAGCCATGGAATATAGATATAAATTTTAATTATAAATTTAAACAAGGAAGAAAAATTAATTTTGAATTGGGAGCATTACTGCCAGCTACTACCTTTCAAAAATTCTTTTTTGAAGAAAGCCCAGGTCAAGTTAATGATAGGCTTACTCCTTGGGTTTATGTCTTTGTTAATCCAAAACTTACACTTAAAATAAACAATAATGTTAAGTTTAGAGTTTCTTATTTTGAGGGCTTTCCAACTAAAATTGTAAGTGAATTTCAACCTAAAAAAGGAAGAACAGCTTTTTTACAACCAATATTAAATAAAATAAAATTTGGTAAAAAAGGTGAATTATATTGGATGCCACAACTTTATTTCACCCAAGTAGATCAAGACAAGGGATATTATTATTCTCAAAACCTACAATTCGGAGTTCAAAACTCCCCCTTTAGAATAACAACCTCCTTTAACAAAGCTATTAACACAAATTTAAGAGGAGAAGATTTTGATTGGAACCTTGGGATATCCTACAGGTTTAACAAGAACCTTTTTTCAAAGTAAACGCTATAAGCTGTTGAAAAACTCAAAAACAGCTTGACCCATATCAATTCCGGCTTTTGTTGAAAAGTTTTTTTCATCTGTCTTAAGAGACGGAACTTCGTGACCATAATTTTGAACTTCGTATCTCCAAATCAAAACACCTTCATCACACCTAGAATATTTTGTTAATGTATTGATGTCGTTTATGCTAACCACTTCTTTATCTTGACATTTCGCCAAATTAGCATAATATTCAAAAACTTGCTCTCTTGTATATGGAAGAACAGTTAAATCAGCATGTTCAGGTAACCAAATATTATACATTACTTGCTGTCCTTTGTCAGTTCCTTCTTGCATCCCAAAAGGATCTTTCATGCCATCAAACATTAATAATGGAAAGGCGGTTTTTGAAGGAAATTTCATACCCATTTTTTGACTACCAGTAGCGGCTCCAAATGGCGCTGCGCCTTTAAACACATCTCCCGCTTGCTGGTTAACAATCCAAGAAGCAACACCACCCATAGAATAACCCGTAGCGTAAATCTTTGAAGAATCTAAATCATACTTTTTAATAAAATACTTTGCTAACTCCCTTGCAAAACCAGCATCATTGGTAGAACAAATGGGGCCGTTAGGATCGCTACACCACCAATTGCCATTATCCTTTGGGTCTGAATTATAGAGCAAATGATCAACGTCGTTTGGCAACCCTTCAGGATAAACAACCATATACCCGAACTCGTCTGCTAAATCGTGGAATTGATGAATTTCCTGCATAAAAGACATGGTTCCTTTAGAAGTACCACCCCAAGCATGAAAAACAAAAATTGCAGGTGAGTTTTTCTTAAAATTTTTAGGCATATAATAATTATACACGCGGTCTTTACCATCGTGTTGAAAGATGAAATCACTATCTATAGCTTGTTCACAAGAATAAAAAAACAAAAGACACAGAATTACAATAAGCCTCATATACGTCAAGAAAGATTTGGTTATGCAACAATAAATATAAAGAATAAAAAAAATAATTTATCATTTTAACATAAGGAATCTTAAAACAAAAAGCCCCTATGTTCACAGGAGCTTCATGAGGCGCCTGGCGGATTCGAACCGCCGTACAAGGTTTTGCAGACCTCTGCCTAGCCACTCGGCCAAGGCGCCATTTTATAAGGAGAGCGCAAATTTAGGATAATTTTTTCATTTATCTCCTTTTATCTTTGTTCTTCCATGGTTACTGATACAGCGTCAACATCTGCATTTATCGGAGGATTTAGCTTAGAAACCGTAACAGAAATTCTGTTCAAGACACTAATTTCCTCAAACGAGCAATCAATAATTCTTTTAACTACAGACTCTAGCAGCTTAGATCTTGTTAACATTTCCCTTTTTGCTATTCTGGCTAGATCAACATAATCTACGGTGTCTGATATCACGTCGTTAAAAGCACGATCTCCAACAAAACAGTCTGCTTCAATACTTACAATATAGTCGCTCCCAATTGTCTTTTCTTCTTCCATGCAACCATGAAAAGCATATATTTTGAGATTTTCAACTTTAACAGTAGCTTTCATTAATTATTCTTTTGATAACTTTGTAAACTTATTAAAAACAAACTATTGTGGAAAATAAACCTGAAAATTTTATAGAGCAAATTATCCAAGAAGACTTGGTGTCAGGTTTTGATTCAAAAAACTTGAGGTTTAGATTCCCGCCTGAGCCAAATGGCTATTTACATATTGGACACGCAAAAGCAATCGGGTTAAATTTTGGATTAGGTCAAAAATATAACGCCCCTGTTAACCTTAGGTTTGACGACACAAACCCCGAAAAAGAAGAAGAGGAATATGTAAAAGCAATAAAAGAGGATGTTTTGTGGTTAGGCTTTAGTTGGGACAAAGTAACATTCTCCTCTGACAACTTTCAGCAACTTTATGACTGGGCGATCCACCTTATAAAAAACGGAAAAGCATACGTTGATTCACAAACATCAGAGGAAATGGCAGAGCAAAAAGGCACTCCTACATCATACGGAAAAAACAGTCCTTTTAGAAATAGAGACATTGAGGAAAACCTTGCGCTTTTTATTGAGATGAAAAAAGGAGAACATAATGAAGGAGTTCATGTGCTAAGAGCAAAAATTGACATGTCCCACCCAAATATGCTTATGAGGGATCCGATTATTTATAGGGTTTTAAACAAACCGCATCACAGAACATCAACCGATTGGAAAATATATCCGATGTATGATTGGGCGCATGGGCAATGTGATTATTTAGAACAAATTTCTCACTCTTTATGCTCTTTAGAGTTTAAACCACATAGAGATTTGTACGAATGGTTTATCAACGCCATCAACTCTGAAGCAAAAAACCTTGCTGTTTTACCAAAACAAAGGGAGTTTGCAAGACTAAATCTCAGCTACACAATAATGAGCAAAAGAAAACTAGCGGTTTTAGTCGAAAAGGGTTTAGTAGACGGCTGGGATGACCCGCGAATGCCTACAATCTCAGGTCTTCGAAGAAGAGGGTACACGCCAAAATCAATCAGAGAGTTTATTAATAAGGTCGGAGTAGCAAAAAGAGAAAACGTCATAGACGTTTCTTTGCTTGAGTTTTGTGTAAGAGAAGACTTAAATAAAGAAGCAGATAGAAAAATGGTTGTTTTAGATCCTGTTAAGCTTACTATAACAAACTATCCTGATAATGAAAGTGAAGAGCTTCAGTCTGAGGATAATCCGGAAAAAGATGTTGCCAAAAAAAGAACAATCCCTTTTAACAAACATCTTTACATTGAAAGAGAAGATTTTAAAGAAGAAGCTAATAGAAAGTTTTTTAGATTAACTATTGGTAAAGAGGTTAGACTCAAAAGCGCCTATATAATTAAAGGAACAGGAGTCGTTAAAGATAGTTCAGGAAATATAATTGAAATATTGTGCGAGTATGACTCAAAAAGCAAAAGTGGATCTGGATCAGAGGAAAGCCTTAGAAAGGTAAAAGGAACTCTTCATTGGGTAACACAAAAAGATAGTATAGATATTACTGTAAATAGTTATGATAGGTTATTTAAAGAGGAATCACCTGGTTCAAACGAAAACGGTGATTTCCTTGACGACATAAACCCAGACTCATTAAAAGTTATTAATGCAAAAGCAGAGCCTTCGCTAAAACAAGTTGTTGCTGGGAACACTTTTCAGTTTCAAAGAAAAGGATACTTTACCGCAGATAAAAAAAGTAAAGCCGACAATATTATTTTTAATAAAACTGTCGGCCTAAGAGATTCTTGGAAAAAGTAAGCACTACTCTGTTTCTTTCCCTTTTTTCTTCATTCTTGCTCTTTTCATTTCTTCTCCGATTTGATTACTAGCCGTAAAAGAAGCAACCATGTTGTTTAACATTTCAGAGCCAGCTTGAGGCGAGTTTGGAAGTAAAATCAAATTGCTATTTGCTTCTGCTCCAACGGATTGAAGCGTGTCATAATGCTGAGTAACAACAATCAAAGCTGAGGCTTCTTGTGAGTTAATATCAACCCCGTTAAGAACCTTAACAGAATCCTCTAACCCTCTTGCAATTTCACGCCTTTGATCTGCAATACCTTGACCTTGAAGTCTTTTGCTTTCAGCCTCTGCCTTTGCTTTTTCAACGATTAAAATTTTCTGGGCCTCTCCCTCAAATTGAGCAGCAACTTTTTCTCTTTCAGAAGCATTAATTCTATTCATCGCTTGCTTAACTTGCGCATCAGGATCTATGTCTGTAACAAGTGTTTTAATTATTTGGTAGCCATATTCTGTCATAGCGTCTTGCAATTCAGATTTTACAGCAACTGCAATGTCGTCCTTTTTAAGAAACACATCGTCAAGAATTAATTTTGGAACTTCAGCACGCACAACATCAAAAATGAAGCTTGTGATTTGATCAGCAGGATTATCAAGCTTATAAAAAGCATCGTAAACCTTTTCTTTGATTACCTTAAATTGAACAGAAACTTTAAGCCTTACAAAAACATCATCTTTGGTTTTAGTCTCAACAACAACGTCAAGCTGCTGAATCCTTAAACTAAGCCTCCCGGCAACATTGTCAATAATAGGAATTTTTAATTGAAGTCCTGACTGTCTAACGCTAACAAACTTTCCAAACCTTTCTATGATAGCAGAAGTTTGTTGTTTAACAATAAAAAAAGTAAAGAAAAGAAGGAGTAAGCCTATAGGCAGAATAATTGTATAAAATAACATTTTAAATAGTTTTGGTTCGTAATGTACAAGATACAGAATACACAAGCTTCTGTAAAAATTTTTATTTTAAAATAATGTTAAATCGTGTTTTTAAAGTTTTCTGTACGTCGATTGACTCCTTCAAGCCCAACGAATAAAACTATTTCTTGAAGATCGACACCACTTAAGCCTCCTGTTAAAATCACACGAACGGTCATCATTATTTGCCCAGCCCCTATTCCGACCTGTTCCCCCCAAGATTTAAGATTCTTTACAAATTCTGAGGCGTCTTCTTTTCTCTTGCAACCACTTATAATCTCAGAAACAATTTTTTCAAGACCGTCTTTTGAGATTCTTTTTAAGCTTTTCTCATCATATTCCTTAGGGTCAAAAAACAAATAACTGATTAACTCCCAAAGATCACAAACAGTGTTTGCCCTTTCTTTAACTAGAGCTATAGCTTCTTCTAGCCTATGCCCTTCAATTTTCTTAGCTCTCTTGTTTAGACCATGAAGAAGTTTAACTAACCTTGTGTTTTCTGATGTTTGAATATGCTTGTGGTTATGCCACTTTAGTTTTTCAAAATCAAAATTTGCGCCTGAAGAAACAACATTTTCCAATGAAAAAATCTCGGTAAGTTTTTGCAGAGAAAACTTTTCTAAACCGTCTTCTGGCGACCACCCTAATGTTGCTAAATAGTTAATTAAGCCCTCTGGAAGTATGCCCGACTCTCTAAAACCCTTTAGCTCTGCATCTCCGCTCCAGCTAATTGGAAACACAGGAAACCCTCCTTTTTCACCGCTTCTTTTACTAAGCTTTCCTTTTCCGTTGGGGTTAAGAATTAGTGGTAGATGTGCAAAATTCGGTTTTTCCCAACCAAAAGCTTCATATAAAAGAACATGTAGAGCCAAGGACGGCAGCCACTCTTCACCTCTAATTACGTGGGTTATTTTCATTAAGTGGTCATCAACTACATTGGCAAAATGATATGTGGGTGTTCCGTTTGCTTTCATTAGAATTTTATCATCTAATAAGCTAGAATCAATAACAGACTCCCCTCTTATTATATCAACAGTTTTAATCTTTTTATTTTCTGGTGACAAAAATCTTATTACGTGTTTTTCACCGTTATCAAGTAGTTTTTTCACAGCATCTTTGTCTAGAGAAATAGAGTTTTTAAGCGACATGCGATTCTTCCAATTATAGATAAAAGTTTCTCCCCTTTTTTCTGACTCTTCCCTACACAAGCGAAGCTCTTCCTCTGAATCAAACCCATAATAGGCATGCCCTGAATCAAGCAGCTCTTCTATTTTCTTTTCATATAAGTGGTTTCTCTCACTTTGCCTATAAGGTCCAAGCTTGCCAACATTTTTCGGGCCTTCATCAGGCGTGATTCCGCACCAGTTTAATGCATCAATAATATATTGTTCAGCACCAGACACCTCTCTTTTTTTATCGGTATCCTCAATTCGAAGGATAAAATCACCTCCATTTTTTTTAGCAAACAAGTAGTTGAATAATGCGGTTCGCAGACCTCCCACATGAAGCGGCCCAGTTGGGCTTGGTGCAAATCTTACTCGTCTCACAATATTGTAATGATTATTTTTGTCAAATATAAAACATTAATTCTTCAATTGATTATGTAGCTTTGTTTCCATGATTGAGTTTATATATAACACACCATTTGTGCTTGACAATGAGAAGAGCGTCAAAGATTGGCTTCATTCTTTAGCACACAGCGAGGGTTTTGAAATCAAAAACCTTCACTACAACTATGTTTCAGTCGAAAAAATCCAGTCAATCAACAACCAGTTTCTAAATCACGACTATCCAACCGATGTAATTGCCTTTGATTATTGTGAAGGAAAGTTGATTTCAGGTGAAGTTTTTATATGTCAAACAGTCGTTAATCAAAACGCGATAGACCATTCTCAAACCATTGAAAATGAGACACTTAGAGTTTTGTGCCATGCTTTTTTTCACCTATGTGGTTATAAAGACAAGACAAGCAAAGACTTGCTTGTGATCAGAGCAGCTGAAGACAAAGCCTTAGCTTCTTTTCAAAGGATCCACAAATAAATTATATTTGCACAAATGTTCCACGTGAAACAAGCTTATGTTTAATCAAGAATATGACGTAATAGTGGTAGGTGGCGGCCACGCCGGGAGCGAGGCAGCGGCTGCAGCAGCTAATTTAGGCGCAAAGACTCTACTGGTCACAATGAATCTTCAAACTATTGGGCAGATGTCCTGCAATCCAGCTATGGGTGGAATTGCAAAAGGGCAAATTGTAAGAGAGATAGATGCTATTGGTGGTTACAGCGGAATTGTTACTGACAAATCTTCAATTCAATTTAAAATGCTTAATCTTTCAAAGGGTCCAGCTATGTGGAGTCCTAGAGCCCAAAACGATAGAGCTCTGTTTGCTCAATATTGGAGAGAAATGTTAGAAGCCACTCCAAATCTTGATTTCTACCAAGAAATGGTAAAGAATCTTTGGATAGAAAAAAACAAGCTGTGTGGAGTTATAACTGGATTAGGTCAAAAGATTAAAAGTAAGACAGTTGTGCTTACAAACGGAACATTTCTTAATGGCTTAATTCACGTAGGCGACAAAAACTTTGGAGGAGGCAGGGCTGGTGAAAAAGCTGCTACAGGAATAACAGAACAGCTTGTTTCTCTTGGTTTTGAATCTGGAAGAATGAAAACAGGAACACCGCCTAGGGTTGACGGAAGGTCTCTTGACTACTCTAAAATGATTGAACAGCCAGGGGACTCTAATCCACAAAAATTTTCTTATTTAAACTCAACAACCCCGTTAAACAAACAGCTGTCTTGTTACATGACATATACGAGCCCCGAGGTTCATGACCTGTTAAGAGATGGGTTCGATAGATCTCCGATGTTTAATGGAAGAATAAAGAGTGTTGGGCCTCGATACTGCCCATCGATTGAAGATAAAATACACCGATTTTCTGAAAGAGAAAGACACCAATTGTTCGTTGAGCCTGAAGGCTGGAACACGGTAGAGGTTTATGTTAATGGGTTTTCTACCTCCTTGCCTGAGGAGGTGCAGTTTTCTGCTTTACGCGCTGTCCCTGGTTTCGAAAACGTGAAGTTTTTCAGACCTGGCTATGCCATTGAATACGATTATTTTTACCCAACTCAACTCAAGTATTCGTTGGAAACAAAAATTATTGAAAACCTTTTCTTTGCAGGCCAAATTAATGGAACTACTGGATATGAGGAGGCGGGATCCCAAGGCTTAATGGCGGGGATAAACGCTGTGTTAAAGATTAAAGAAAACAACCCTTTCGTGCTGAAAAGAGACGAAGCTTATATAGGCGTTTTAATTGATGATTTGATTACAAAAGGAACGGAAGAGCCTTATAGAATGTTTACTTCAAGAGCAGAATATAGAATGCTTTTAAGACAAGACAATGCCGACCAAAGATTAACAAAGGCTAGTCATTCGTTAGGGCTCGCTAGCGATGAGAGACTTGCAGCATGTGATTTAAAATATAAGCAGTCTGAAAGTCTAATTAGTTTTCTAAAATCTCAAAGCATTCTACCCGCTGAAATTAACCCCATCCTTTCCTCAAAAGAATCTGCTTTAATTAAACAGTCCGGAAAAGCTGATAAAATCTTGTCTAGGCCAAACATATACATTTCAGACTTAAAAGAGTGTAATAGCGTAGAGTCTTATATTTCCTCAAATAACCTTTCAGAAGAGGTTCAGGATCAAGCTGAGATTCAAATTAAATATAGCGGCTATATTCAAAAAGAGAAAAACAATGCTGACAAATTAAATCGATTAGAGTCTGTAAGAATTCCAAAGGATTTTGATTATAAAAAGCTTAAATCTATTAGCGCTGAAGCGTTGGAAAAATTAAATAAAATTAAACCCGAAACCATATCTCAGGCATCAAGAATTAGCGGCGTATCCCCCAATGATATTTCTGTTCTTCTTGTTTACATGGGTCGTTAAATGTTTCACGTGGA
>Ga0208425_1000493_pt1 | contig 13898 bp, 18 predicted proteins | sample DEB08_DNA_4_FD_185496 | JGI IMG/M metagenome (GOLD analysis project Ga0208425, IMG submission 185496) | Aqueous microbial communities from the Delaware River and Bay under freshwater to marine salinity gradient to study organic matter... | ecosystem: Environmental > Aquatic > Marine > Coastal ...
TTGAGCGTCGTAGACGCAGCAATCGTCAAGCGGAGTCGGCCATGAGGTCGGTTCAAAAGTCTAGAGCGTTAGGTGAAGCGGCTGCAAGAGATCCGAAAGCGACTAAGCCTCCGAAGCCAGAAGCGCCCCCTACGGCTTCTGTGAAACAAGAACGCGAAAAAGCGCCTAAGACCAGAGTTGCTGTTGAAAAGCCAACGGCTCCGAAGGTTGAGGTCAAGCCGAATGTTGTTCCTCGCGTTTATGCAACTCCAAAGAGCAATCGCAAGTTGGTTGAAAAAGAGAAAGCCGAAAAGCGTTCTGCTCCTAAGTCTGAATCAAAAGCAAAGAATTTTAATGTTGGCGTAAGCAAAGGCGGTGTTTCTTTCAAAGAGGCGTTCCGTCACTTTCGTAACAAAGGCGCAAAAACATTTACTTGGAACGGCAAGAAGTACACTACAGAACTTGCTAAGAAAATGGGCGGAGGCATGATGAAGTCCAAGATGGCTTCAAAGGGCGGTGCCCGTGGCGGCAAGAAGATGATGCCCGGTGGCATGAAGAATGGTGGTTCTGCGAGCAAGTTCCCTGATCTGACAGGTGATGGTCGCGTAACACAAGCGGATATCTTGAAAGGTCGTGGCGTCACCAAGAAGAGAAATGGCGGCATGATGCAGAAGAAAGGCTTCGCTAATGGCGGTGCTGCCATGAAGAAGAAGGGTTACTCCAAGGGTGGCGCGGTATCACGCAAGCCTCGCGGTGTAGGTGCTGCTAAGCGCGGATACGGTAAGGCGATGCGCTAATGGGTTTATTCAAAGCCGCTAAAAAACTTGCGAAACATCAGGCAGAACGACGCAAAAAGATGGAGGCCGAAAAGCCTCGGTCTGCGCGTTCGGATCAGAAAGACCGAGTTAAGAAAGGTAAGGATGATCGTCGCAAGAAACGAAACCGCGAGATGGCAAAAGCCGCTGGTACGGGCGCTGCAATTGCAAGCCTAACAGTTGGCGGCAATGAGCTTATGAAAGCCATGGGGCGTGCGGAACAGAAGAAGCGTGGTATTAAGCCATCTGATACACCTATGAAAAAAGCCAACGGCGGTCTTGCCTCTGCAGCCAAAACAGTTGCAGGTAAGACCACACGTTCTCGCAACAAAACAAAGCCTCGCGGGGTAGGTGTTGCAACAAGAGGTTATGGAAAAGCACTAAAATAAGGAACTACTTTGCCCTATCTACAAAGCAACATCCCGCATTTCAAGGCGTGGGTGAGAAGGGAATATACTGTCAATCACGAGCGATACCATGGTGAGTTTTTACACGCCATGGTCATTGCTGTTACTACCATGCCCACGAGGTGCTTGAGTTTTCAGGTGATCTTTACGGGTTGCGAATCGGATGATGATGAGGAAGAACCAAACGTCCACGGCGGAGCCATGTGGGCGCGTATGCCAATCACCGCCTTGGTTGCGGATACCCCCCTGGAAGAATGGCCAGAGCCTATGGCGGTACATCATGCCCAGCCTTGGGACTGTTCTAGTCACCACCATGCTGTATATGTTCTAGATCGTGCAACGCCATGTCCGTGGCTGGCGAAGATCGATGGCGAGTTTTATCCTGCAAAGTATTTGTTCACTGTGGATTATGCAGAGAATGAGATTGCGGATGACCCTGCGCAGCACAAGCAGAGTCATGTGATGGAGTTGTTAGATGCTGGTGAGTGGACGGGAAATATTGTAGCCTTGCCCAACAACAGGGTGAGGGTCACGCATCCTGCGTGGTTTGAGACAGGTGAGGGTGCCCCCGATTTTAAGCCATCTCAGCATATACATTACAGCAAGTCCGATTTAGATTACGTTCTGGATACACGACAGATCTTTGATAATTTGTATTCAGACATAGAATCTGACAGAGAGTAGCCCATGGCAATTGAACGCGGCGTAGATGATATTGATATAGATGAGTTGGGCATTGAGGACAACTCAAAAGAAATACTTGTAGGTTCTGCGTCTGAAGAAGACCTTATGTTTGATGACGTTGAGGATGGTGATGAAGTCATTCTTGATGACGGCACCATGGTATTTGGCATGGATGACATGGCAGATGATATGCCTGTTGATTTCAATGCCAACCTCGCAGAGTTTATGGATTCGCAGGACTTAGGTCGCATATACAGCGACTGCATGGGCGATATTAAGGATGACAAGTCTTCTCGCAAAGAGTGGGAAGACCAGTACAAGGAAGGGCTTGAGTTCCTTGGGATGAAGTTTGAAGACCGCACAGAGCCATTTGATGGTGCTTCTGGCGTTGTTCACCCTCTTCTCGCGGAATCGGTCACACAGTTTCAGGCTCAAGCATACAAAGAGATGTTGCCATCTGGCGGGCCTGTTAAGACACAGACTGTAGGTTTTGGTACACCTGAGACTGATCTACAGGCTGCGCGTGTTCAGGAGTACATGAACTTTATGATCACGCAGGAGATGAAAGAGTATGATCCTGAAACGGATCAGTTGTTGTTTTATCTCCCGCTGTCAGGCAGTGCGTTTCGTAAGGTGCACTTTGACCCAGCCGTAGGTCGGCCTGTTTCTCGTTTTATCCCGTCTGAGAAGCTGATTGTGCCCTATGGCACCACCAGTTTGGACAATGCACCGCGTATCACGCATGCAATTGATATGTCGATGAACGATGTGCGCAAGCTTCAGCAGTCTGGTTTTTATCGCAAGACCAAGATGAAAGATGCGACGGACTACGTTGATACAGATGAGATTGAAGAAGAGATCGATGAGCTTCAGGGTGTGAAGCCATCAGGCAGTTCAAACGATGAGTGCGAACTGTTTGAGATGCACGTTGATCTGGACATCCCAGGCTATGAAGATGTTGATGCACAGGGTGAAGAGACAGGCATCAAGCTGCCGTACATTGTTACTTTATCACCCACTCAGAATACCGTTCTGTCGATTCGCAGGAACTATCAGCAAAATGACCCGATGCGTAAGCGCATTGATTACTTTGTGCACTACAAGTTTTTACCGGGTGTTGGTTTTTATGGCTTTGGATTGACCCACATGATTGGTGGGTTGTCGAAGGCATCGACTTCTATCCTGCGTCAGTTGATTGATGCGGGTACGCTTGCGAATCTACCTGCTGGTTTCAAGGCTCGTGGCATACGGATTCGTGACAACGACACGCCGTTGCAGCCCGGTGAGTTCAGGGATATGGATGCGCCAGGGGGTTCACTCCGCGATGCGTTGATGCCTTTGCCGTTCAAAGAACCAAGTGGCACGCTGCTTTCGTTGCTGGGTATGTTGGTTGATGCAGGCAAGCGGTTTGCGTCGATTGCAGATATGCAAGTTGGCGATGGTAATCAAGAGGCCCCTGTCGGTACGACGATTGCGCTTTTGGAGCGTGGCAGTCGTGTGATGAGCGCGATACACAAGCGGTTGCACTACAGCCAGCGCGTTGAGTTCAATCTACTTGCAAGAGTGGTGAAAGAGTCACCGCTCAAGACATACCCCTACATGATTGCAAATGGTCAGCAGCAGTTGATGGCAACTGACTTTGATGACCGCATCGACATCATTCCTGTGTCTGACCCGAATATCTTCTCTATGAGCCAGCGTGTGATGCTTGCGCAAGAGATGATGCAGATGGTTCAGTCGAACCCGCAGATTCATGGGCCACAAGGGATGTATAACGCATATCGGCGCATGTACGAAGCGATGGGTGTACAGCAGATTGAGCAGTTGTTACCTCCACCACCGCAACCACAGCCCGTGTCTCCGAGCATGGAAAACTCTACGTTCCTGCAGGGTCAACCTGCACAGGCGTTTGAAGACCAAGACCATGACGCACACATTGCTGCGCATATCTCTTTGTTGAGATCACCAATTGTGCAGAACGTGCCACAAGGCCAGATGCAAGCTGCTGCGATGATTCAGTCGCATATCTATCAGCATATAGACTTCAAGGCGCGTGAGATGGCGCAACAAGACCCGCAGATCATGCAAATGAACCAGCAAATGCAGATGATGCAACAGCAGGCTCAGATGGATCCTATGATGCAGCAGCAGTTGCAGGCCATGCAGCAGCAGATGATGCCCATCATGGAAGACAAGGTCGCCACCATTACGACGCAGTTGCTTGAGCAGTATGCGCCAGCGATGTCTGCACAAACAGAAGAAGATCCTTTGGTCGAGTTGCGTGACCGTGAGCTTGATATCAAAGAAGCGGATATGGAAAGAAAGGCGCGTGAAGCCCAACAACGCATCAGAATTGAGCAAGAGCGTGTTGATAATAATAAAGAATTAGCCGAAGATCGCATGGATCTTCAGTCTGAAACGGCTGAGATGAAAGATCAGATTGCCAGAGAGCGCATAGATGTTCAGCGTTCTGCCCAGATGGCGAAAACGGCTGAGAACGTAGCCAAGAATTTCTTCGGAAATTAGGAGGACAAATGAGTTCAGTACGACAAAAGATGGCAGCGGTTCAGAAAGCGCAGAACAAAGCAGCAGAACAAGCACGCCTTGGTGTTGAAGCGGTTGCCCCAGTTGTTGAGGCGCTCCCTGAAGAGCCAAAAACTGAAAAAACTGAAAAACTGGAAGCCAAGCCTGCGCCCAAGAAGGCTGCATCTAAGAAGGCACCAGCAAAGAAAGCTGCAGCACCTAAGAAAGCACCTGCTAAAAAGAAAACAACCACATCGCCTGCACCGAAAGGAAAGAAGTAATGAAAAGACAAACCAGCTTCCCGCAGCCCAAGGTCACTGATAGCAAAGTAAGTATTAAGGATCAGGGCACTGTGAATTATGCAAAGGCAGATTCTGTTGCAAACCCAGGTGCTCCTAAGCCTTATGGTGCGGGCACTATGCGTGGCACAGGTGCTGCATTGCGTGGTAAGAAGTTCTCCGGCATTTCCTAGGATACGCTCATGGCTGAACCCAAGTATCGCACGATCAAGATACCCAAGCCGCGCTCTCGTGGCATTCGGGGCAAGATGGCGTTGCAACAATGGCAGCGCAGTGGTGGCCGTCAGAAGCAAATACTGAACCCAGAAACAGGCAAGTATGAAAAGGCTCTCTTTGGCGAAGCTGGCCAGAGACAGGTTCAAAAGCTTTATCCGACGAAAGAACGCGGAGAGTCGATCAAGAAGGTAGAAAAAGCCAAAGTTACACAAGCCAAACGACAAAAAGCGGGTGCTGCTGAAGCTAAGAAGAAAGCTGAAGCCTTGCTTGCAGAAACGAAGAGAAAGCGAAAAGAGAAAGAGGCAAAAGCTAAAGCAGAAGCAAAGCCTAAGTTCAAAAAAGACTCTAAACTTGTAGATGCTTTCAACAAAACTCCGCTAGGAAAGTCTGGCGATGGCAAGGTCACCTTTGATCCCAACACAGGCAAGTACGTTCTTGATGCTTTTGGTGCGAAGAAGTCGTATACGGCAGATGAGCTAAACAAAGAGATTAAAGCGGCTAAACCGCCCAAAGTTGATCCAAAGCCTCAGTTACCACCGCAACCAACACCGCCTGCACCTGCGCCTGCTCCTGTTGCAAAAGCAGAGCCTGCACCACCACCGCCAACCACAGGCAGATTAACTCGTGGCCCTGGCCCAGAAGCACCTCCGCCTCCACCTAGAATTCGTATCACAGAGGAAGCGCCTAAGCCACCAGCACCCAAAGCTGATCTTTCTGCGTTGTCTGGGCGTGATCAGGCAGAACTCAACACTGTGTTAAAAGATTTGAAGAACAGAGTTGTTTCTCCAGACTTCAGAACACCTAGCCAAGCTGAGATCGCAGAAGCGGTAACTAAGGCAACTGGTGGCAAGTTCACACCTCCAACTCCAAAAGTTGCCGAGCCTCCACCACCAAAGGCAGAGCCTGTTGTGCCCGAATCGTCGAGAACATCAGAACCTGTTGTGCTAGATGGCATAACAGGCACAAAAGCCTTTGATGAGGACTTTCGCAAAAGATACGAAAACAAATATACGACTCCATCTGGTGGGCCAACCATTTTTGAAAACCCAAGCCCAATAAAAGATGTCACACAGCCCACCGTTATAGACATCCCCGGTGGTGGACAAGTTGAGGTTCCGAGCATTCCTGCGCGCCCTGATGCACCTACAACGCCTTCTGTTGTGACGCCAGATGAGCTTAGGGCTATGGCAAAAAGGCTAACAGAGGCTGCTGCAGACCCATCAACTACCACAAGTGAATTGATGGCTTTGAACAAACAAGTTCAAGATGCGACAAAACAACTGCAAGATCAAACATCGCAACGTCAAGCTGAAAGACAGGCGCAAACAGGAAAGACTGACGAAGAAATACTTGCAGAAGCCAAAGCGATTGTAGCTGGAATGGGGCCTAAACCCACGCCTACTCCTGCAGAGCCTCCCATGCAAGTGCGAACAGCTGATTTTCAAGACGCGAACAATAACGGCATTGATGACAGAGATGAGCCTGATTCAGGCGGAACCTTTATGCCTATGCCGGGAGAGCCTCCACCACGGGATGCTCCACCAAGAGAAGCTCCACCAGCTGCACCACCGCCACCTAGGTTTGTAAACATGGATCCTCTGCAAGGCGTGCGCGAAACGTATGTGCCTACTAACATTCTTGGGCCTTCGTATGACCCAAATGTGCGAGAAGATTACGTTCAGAAGATGATGCAAGCAGGGGCAAACATACAACAAGGTGGGTATCCGAGCTTCCAAATGCCGACATCTGCTGTGCCACAAGTGCAGTTTGGTGGATACGGCGCACCCGTCCCCATGGCACCATTAGCGCCATATGCAGGACTAGCAGCGCCTCCGCAGCCTTATAGTGGCGCAATTGTTAATCCCGGCACAGGTCAACCAGAACCTGTTGGCATGGCACCTATACCCGGAATGGTTACTAATCTACCGCCAGGGGTTACAGGGCCAATAAGATAAATGGATTCAATAGCTCTCGCTTCTTACATGATGAAGAAGTTTGAACAGTACGAGCAAGGTATTGTCGATTACACAACATCGGGCAATATTAAGACGATGGAGGATTACAGATTCGCAATGGGTGAGTTATCAATGCTTCGCACCCTGCGTGACGAAATAAAAGAAGCGTTGCAGATTGAAGGAGACCCCCTCGATGAGTGATCTATCTTTAGATTCCATCGCAACAAAACCGTCCGTTACGGACGCATATGTAAGCGAGAACGAAAGGGTTTTAGACCCTACCGTGTTAGACAAATCTCTGATTGAAAGAATGCCTGAACCTTCTGGATGGCGACTATTAGTTCTGCCATACAAGGGCAAAGGCGTAACAGATGGCGGCATACAGCTTCTTGAGTCCACTGTGAGCAAGGAGAACTTGGCGACATCTGTGTGTTATGTCATGAAAGTCGGCCCATTGGCTTATCAAGATTACGATAAGTTTGGTGGCGAACCATGGTGCAAGAAAGGCGATTGGGTGCTTATCGGTAGATATGCAGGCGCTCGTTTCTCTTTGGAAGATGACCATGAAGTTCGCATCATCAATGACGATGAAGTGATTGGCACAATTATCAATCCTGACGATATTAAGTCTGCATAGGTGAAACATGAGCGAAGAAACATTGAGCGAAGCGTTATCTAAGCTAGATAACGAAGACGATATAAACAGGGCTGCGCTACCCCCAGGGCGTAGAGTCGAAGAAGAAGTTCAGGAAGAAGATGCAATCATTGAGTTTTCTGAAGAGGAAGCTGACGATCTTTTACCTGTCACAGATGATTCTATTCAAGAGGACTTTGAGGCCGCGGAACCAAACACCGAAGAAGAGCTTTCTGAGGCAGAGGTTAAGGCAAGAACAGCCCAAAACAGAATCAATCAAGCCGTAAAACAAGCCAAAGAGTATCAGCGTCGTGAGTTGCAGGCGTTGCAATACGCCAAAGAAATCCAGGCGCAGAACGATGCTTTAGCTAATCAGTTAAAGAATACGCAAACGTCTAGTGCTGAGCAGAATTTAAAAATTCAACAAAGCTACAGTCAAGAGATGGAAAACCGTGTTGAGACTCAAGCTCAAGCGGCTAAGCGTAACTTAAAGACCGCTTACGAATCTGGTGATCCAGAAGCCATGGCAGAAGCTCAACAGCTTCTTGCTCGAGCAGAAGCGGATCGAAACGCACTTGCGAAGTATCGGCAAGATTTGTCGGAATACAAAGTGCAATACGATGCGTGGCTTGAAGAACAGAATCAACAAGTTCAACAAGCGCCCGAAATTGATTTTTCAACAGCTGAGCAGCCTGTTTACGAAGAACCATCTGTGCGAGCACAAGAATGGGCTTCATCAAACGAATGGTTCGGAACAGATAGTGTGATGACAAATGTAGCATTTGCCATACACAATGAATTGCAGAGCAGTGGAATTGACTTAGAGTCTGATGAATACTACTCTCAAATCGATAGACGAATGAGGGAGGAACTTCCTCATAAGTTTCCCGCAGGAGGCGAACAACAACCCGTCCAAACCGTTGTCTCCAATACGCGCATAACAGGAAGTGGACGCAATCAAAATAATCGTCAAGTTAGACTTAACCCCAGCGAACAGCAACTTGCTAGAAAATTAGGGGTTCCGTTTAAAGAGTACGCAAAACATAAGAGAAGGTTGGAACGATCATGAGCGAAGAAACTACAACAGCAGGTTCAAACAGAACCCCACGGGGTGCTTCTTCTCGGTCTACTAAGGCCGCAAGAAAGCCATGGACACCACCTCAAGTATTGGAGACTCCAGATGCTCCTGAAGGAATGCAGTATCGCTGGGTGAGAACCCACATACGCGGTGAAGCAGATAAGACTAACGTACACATGCGCTTTCGTGAGGGGTACGAACCCGTACACCCAAGCGAAGTGACGGGCTATGACCTGCCTGTTATCGATGATGGTAACCATGCAGGTACAGTCGGTGTCGGTGGTTTGATGTTAACCAAGATTCCTAAAGAAACTGTGGAGGAGCGAAATGCTCACTTTGCGCGCCAGACCGATCAACAGATGAATGCTGTAGATAACGATCTGATGCGCGATGAACACCCTGCAATGCCAATTTCTAGAGAAAGAAAGACGCAGGTATCTTTTGGGCGAGGCAACAAATCTTAGCCTCATTTTGATTGTGTTTAACTAGGAGATTCAAAAATGGCAAATCAAGATGCCGCTTTTGGTATGCGTCCAGTTCGTATGGTGGGCGGTGCCCCCTATACTGGCGGACAAAGCCGATATCGAATCGCTGCTAACTATGGCACTTCTATCTTCCAAGGAGATATGGTTGCTCAGGTTACTGGCGGTACGGTAGAGGTACACGCTGACGGAGGCACTGTGCCTATCGTTGGTGTATTCAACGGTTGTCAATACACTGATCCTACAACTAAGGAACAAGTGTTCAGCAACTATTACCCTGCAAGCACCAATGCTTCAGACATTATTGCGTTCATCATCGATGACCCAATGGTGGTTTATGAAGTGCAAGCTGATGCTGCATTCCCAGTTGCTGACCTCTTTGGCAACTTCGATATCGTCTACACCAGTTCAGGAAGCACCGTAACAGGTATTTCTGGCGCTGAGCTTGAGGTATCAACGGGTGCAACAACTGCAGCACTGCCTATCAAGGCAATTGATATTTCTGGTGATCCAGAAAACTCAGATGTTGCTACAGCGAATACCAACGTTCTTGTTGTTATTCAGAACTCAATCTTCGGCCAAAAAGGCGCGGGCTTAGCATAGGAGGCTAACTAATGGCTATTTCAAGAGCACAATTAGCCAAAGAGCTAGAGCCTGGTCTCAACGCTTTATTTGGCATGGAATACGCTCGTTACGAAAACGAGCACGCTGAGATCTTTGAAACCGAATCTTCAGACCGAGCGTTTGAAGAAGAAGTTCTGATCGTAGGCTTTGGTAATGCGCGTGATAAGTCTGAAGGACAAAGTGTCGGTTACGACTCTGCGTCTGAAGGATTCACCGCACGATATACGCACGAGACCGTGGCGCTTGCTTTTGCGCTCACCGAGGAAGCGGTTGAAGATAATTTGTATGACCGCCTTGGTGCGCGTTATACGAAGGCTCTGGCTCGTAGCATGGCACACACCAAGCAAGTGAAAGCTGCTAACGTATTGAACAATGCGTTTAATTCAAGCTTTACTGGCGGTGACGGCGTTGAACTTGTTTCAAACGCACACCCGCTGGCTGGTGGCGGCACTTTCTCAAATCGTCCTTCAGCGTATGCTGACTTGAACGAAACGTCTTTGGAAAATGCATTGATCAGCATTTCAACTTTTGTTGATGACCGAAACATGATCTTGGCTCTGCAAGGAACCAAGCTTGTTGTTCCGCCTCAACTTCAGTTTGTAGCTGATCGTCTGCTTGACACCCCCGGACGAGTAGAAACGGCCGACAACGACATCAACGCCATTCGGAACATGGGTCTGCTGCCTCAAGGCTACGCAGTCAACCATTTCTTGACTGACACTGATGCATTCTTTGTCTTGACCGACTGCCCTGATGGGTTCAAGCACTTTGAGCGAAGCCCGATTTCGACTTCTATGGAAGGCGACTTCGACACAGGCAACGTGCGTTATAAAGCTCGTGAGCGTTACAGCTTCGGCTTCAGTAACCCACGCTGCGTGTTCGCATCACAAGGCGCTTAATGTTTCACATGAAACATTGAAAGAAAGGGGCACTTGTTGCCCCTTTTCTTTTTCTGCTGTATAAAACAACTATCCCTGACAGGAGCAATCCCGCGCCTGACATTAGCCACGACAGGAGATCGACATGGCGAATACAACCTTTAACGGCCCCGTCCGTTCAAAAAACGGATTTCAAACAGTTTCAGTTAACGCTAACACTGGCGTTGTTACAGTAACCAGCGGCTCTAAGATGTCTGTAGAGGCAGCAGGCGGCGCTGGTATCGAAGGCACAGCAGCTGTATACGTTACCCAGGTAGAGCGCCTGAAGAGCGATGTAAGCACTAATGTGAACGTTGTTAAGACCACTATCATGATTGATCTTACTGGCTTAAAAGACGGCGGCACTGCTGGTGATATCATTGGTAAGGATGGATCTGGCGTTGCATACATTGGTCAGGTGACTACTGCAAACCAAGGCACTGTATTTGGCGTGACCATGACTTGTGTTGAAACACCTGCTGGTGGCAGCACAGACATTGATCTGTACTCGGCTACTGAAGGCACTGGTGTGAATGACACCGCAATTGGCGACTTGACTGAAACTCAAATCATCAATGCTGGCGCAGCTTCTGCTGGCACTATGGTTGCTGGTGGCGATATCGCTGCTGATCAGTATCTTTACTTAGTAAGCCAAGGTACTGGCGATGCAACTTACACAGCTGGTCGCTTCCTGATTGAAATCACAGGTTACGACGTAGCGTCCTAATAGGAGATAATTATGGCTGATACAGTCACATCTCAAACAATTCAGGATGACAACCGAAAAGCTGTTTTAAAGTTCACCAACATCAGTGACGGCACTGGCGAAAGCGCCGTCACTAAGATCGATGTAAGTGCTTTAGCAGCGAACAGCGGTGGTGATGCTTGCACAGAAGTGGCAGTGTCAAAGATCTGGTGGCAGTGCGTAGGCATGGGCGTTGAGCTTTTGAATGACGCAACTACTGACACGCTGATCATTGGCCTTTCGCCTGACTCAAACGGCTATCACGATTACTCTGTTTTTTCTGGAATCCCAAATGATGCGGGATCTGGTAAGACAGGGGACGTAAAGTTCACCACGATTGGCGCAAGCAGCGGTGATACTTATACTGTTATTGTGGAAGTTATAAAGAGCTATTAATGGCAACTTCTGGAAGCAGAGACTTTGAGCCAGATGTAGCAGAGTACATCGAAGAAGCGTATGAGAGGTGCGGACTTGAGCTTCGCACCTCTTATGACGCCGTAACTGCGCGCCGCTCTTTAAATCTATTGTTTGCTGATTGGGCAAACAGGGGACTAAATCAGTGGACAGTTACAAACTCTGCAACAACGCTAAGCCAAGGCGATGAGTATCTAGATCTAACCGCATCAACAATTGATGTGCTTGATGTTGTTTTGCGTAGAACTGAAAACAGTGAAACGACTGATATCCAGATGAACCAGATTGGCAGAGCCGAGTATTGGAATATCCCAAATAAAGATACCCAGGCTCGACCTACTCAATGGTTCTTAGATAAGCAGATAACGCCCCGGCTCTACATATGGCCTGCTTCAGAGAACGCAACTGACCAGGTTCTGATAAACCGCTTGGTTCGCATTGAAGATGCAGATGCCTCTGTTAACACACTAGATATGCCTTTTAGGTTTTATCCTTGTCTGGCTGCTGGCCTCGCTTATTACCTAGCGTTAAAGAAAGCGCCCGATCGCGTTCAAATCTTGAAAGGCTACTACGAGGAAGAATTCGCTAGAGCCGCAGATCAAGATGAAAGCAGAGCGTCCTTAAACATAGCTCCTGGGCTTAGTTCTTATAGGCGAGCGTAATGGCTTTTGCATCTGGCAAGCACTCATTAGCCATATGTGATCGATGCGGCTTTAGGTACAAGTACACTGAGTTACAGAAAGAGTGGACAGGGTTTCGCGTTTGTTCAGAGTGTTTTGAGCCAAAACATCCTCAGTTAGAGCCTGTGCGTCACATGGCTGATCCGCAAGCGTTAAGGCATCCTAGACCAGATGTTTCAGCAAGCAGTGTTGCAGGTTCTGGGGTTGTAAGAACGATTGATGCGAATCAAATGATGACTACCACTGGTGATAGTATTGGTTTTGCTTTTGACCAAGATGCTGCAACAGGCGAGGTGGGTACAGTAACGGTGGTGATATCATGAGCTTTACATTAGCTACTTTGAAATCTACGGTTCAAGATTATTGCGAAACAGCAGAAACTACTTTTGTTGCTGATTTGCCTACGTTTATACAAGAAGCCGAAGAGCGCATACTGAAAAACGTAGAGCTTCCTGTGTTCAGAAAGAATGTCACAGGGACGGCTGCAGCGAGCAACACATATTTGTCTACGCCCACAGACTTTTTATCACCGTACAGTTTAGCGGTGATATCCAGTAGCGCGTACATCTACTTGCTTTTTAAGCATGTATCTTTCATTAGAGATTACACGCCTAACCCAGCGACAACTGGTACTCCAAAGTACTATGCGCTGTTTGATGACACGACTTTTATCTTAGGGCCAACGCCAGACTCTACTTACACATTTGAGTTGCATTATAAGTATCGCCCCGATTCGTTGACTGCAGGCGCAGAAAGCGGGACAACCTGGTTGTCTACAAACGCCCCGGATGCTTTGTTGTATGGCACCCTAGTAGAAGCAGCTACTTTCTTGAAAGTGCCAGAAGAAGCCGCTCAATACGAACAAAGGTTTCTTGCTGCTGTGACTGCGCTGAAGAAACTTGGCGAAGGTTATGGCGCACGCGATGAAGCTAGGTACGATATCAGTAGATCATAGTCATGTTTTTAAACGAACAAAAAAGCGAAATAGGAAACGTTTCTGTAGCTACCACAGACTTTAAGGGACACGACGTTGATTTCTGGGCTAAATCACTTTCAGACAGAATCGTTAGTGTTGGAGAAGAATGCCATCCTGTTATTGCTCAACAGGCTGTTGCATTTAAAGATGCTGTCTTGAAACTAATTGCATACTATATGAGAGAGGCGATTAAGAGCGACAGAACCACGCTTATTAACGAATTAAACCGACAAGGCCATGGTGACATGGCTGAAATAATTAGGAGACTCTAATGGCTATTACGACAGCTCTATGCACCAGTTTTAAACAAGAGCTTATGGAAGCGGTTCATAACTTTAAAAACAGTGGTGGCAGTACATTTAATCTTGCTTTGTACACAAGTTCAGCAAGCCTGGGAGCAGGCACAACTGCGTACACAACTTCTAATGAAGCGAGTGGCACAAACTATACGGCAAAAGGCGCGTCCTTGA
>Ga0208425_1000496_pt1 | contig 13840 bp, 16 predicted proteins | sample DEB08_DNA_4_FD_185496 | JGI IMG/M metagenome (GOLD analysis project Ga0208425, IMG submission 185496) | Aqueous microbial communities from the Delaware River and Bay under freshwater to marine salinity gradient to study organic matter... | ecosystem: Environmental > Aquatic > Marine > Coastal ...
ATGGTTTGTTTATAGTATTTTGGTTTCAATATTTTTACTGAATTTAAGCACACCAATTGGTCTCTCAGTTCCAGCATACCACAGCTTAATCATTCTGGTGCTCGTTTTTATGCTTGTAACATTTGAGCCCATTCCTTTCCCAGCAATAGCTTTATTAACACTGGTATTGCAAGTAGTTCTTGGGGTTGCCCCTCCTGATCAAGTAGCATCTTCTTTTATGAATGATGCGGTACTTTTTGTTATGGGCTCATTAATGTTTGCAATTGCTATTGTACATCAAGGACTCGATATCAGGCTTGCAAGATTTATAGTTTTTATTTTTGGAAGAAGTAAAAGAATGTTTTTAGTAGGGCTCATGTCAATTTCTGCTATTCTTTCCTCATTTTTAGGTGAACATACTGTGATAGCAATAATGTTGCCAATTGGCTTATCTGTAATTAAAAATATTGATACTCAACAAACTGATGGTAAAAATGCAGTATTAATTACTCTTTTTTCAATTGCATATGGAACGATCATAGGATCTATTGGAACGCCTTCGGGTGGAGCAAGGAATGTTATTATGATTAACTATCTTCAAGAATTCAGCAATGTTCACATTGACTACTGGAAATGGATGAAACATGCATATCCAATACTGATTATTCAATTGGTTGTTGCTTATTTCGTTTTACAATTTACTTTTCCTTCATCGCTTAAAAATATAAAAATGCGCGGCTTTAAAAAAAATGTTGAAAACAGAAGTATCAAAAAAGATATTAATCATCTTTTTTCATGCTTAATAATCATTGTAATTATTGCTAGCTGGTTTACCTTTAATGATATTTATGGATTAGGAATTATTGCACTTGGAGGAGCCTTAATTTTTATGATTTTTGGGATGATATCATGGGAAGAAATCAATAAGAATACAAATTGGGGAGTAATTTTGCTATTTGCTGCAACAATTTCATTAGGATTTCAAATTAATGAAACAGGGGCTTCATCATGGCTAGTAATAAAATTTAATGAATTGTTAAACTCTCTACCTTCAAACTCAATGAATGTCAGTTGGTCAATAATGGCAATCTTATCAGGCCTTACTGCAAATTTTTTTACAAGTTCGGCTACTGTATCTCTAATTGGACCAATGGCTATTGAACTACATCCTACCGATATATCTTTTGCGCTTTCATCTGCAATTGCATCAGGATTTTCTTTTTTAACAGTTATTTCATCTCCAACAGCAATGATTCTTTACTCAACAGGACTTGTATCTACAAAAGTATTTTTTAGAGTTGGTATATTGATGTTTATTATATCGATTCTTATCTTATATCTAATGTCACAATTTTACTGGGTAAGGCTATGAAGATACTAATCGCAATTGGGGGTAAAGAATTTTCCAAACCTACGCTAGACTTAGGAATGAAAATTGCTAACTCTTTTAAGTCTTCAACGACCATAGCTTATGTTGGGAAAAAAATTAGTCAGTTTTCAGAAAAAGATGTGAGCGTTGTTCACCAAAATCTTGATGATCGTCAACTTTATAGACCTGGAATTAGAACCTTAGAGTGGGCATATGATTTCTTAATATCAAAAAAATATATCGAAGCAACTAACACAAATAAATTTGATGATTATTTATTGGTTGATGAAGAAAATTCTAGAATGAAGGTTCTTTTGAAAGAACAGCACGCAGACAAAATAGATTTAATTATGCGAACTGGTGAAATAATCGAACAGCTTAAAGATGAAGTTGAAGTAAATAAACATGATATTACTATCATTGGGGGCGGGGGTAATAAAGGTCTTCACAATAAATTAATTCAGTTTATTGATAGTGCTGTATTTGTAGTTAAAAATTACTCTGTAAATAAAGAATATAAGATACTACTTCCAGTAAATGATTCCGAAGGATCTGAAAAGGCTATTGATACAGCTATTAATTTTGCTAAATCATATAAATTAAAAGTTGAAATTGTTGCAGTTTATGAAGGTAAGAAATCACAAGAAAAGACTGACAAACTTCTTTTAAAAACTAAGAACAAGTTTGTTAAAAATAAAATCAATGCAAGTACAAAAATTCTTGACGGTCCAACTGTAAATGCAATTGTTAATCATGCCAAAGATGATAGCATAATTATTTTGGGTGTATCACCAAAAAATCCAATTATGAAATATTTTTTTGGTAGCAAACCAATTAGTATTGCTCAAAAATGTGATTGCCCAGTACTTATTACTAAGTAAGAATTTCTACAACTTTATTATAATCAGGTTCATGACCAGTTTGAGGAACTAATTCAGTATAGACAATGTTATTATCCGCATCAACTACAATGACAGATCTAGCTAATAATCCTTGAAATTTACCGTTAGTATGTAATATTCCAAGATTATTTGCAAAATTATCGTTTCTCATGTCCGATAGAAATACAACATCTTTAATGTTATTATTCATACAAAACTGTTTATGGCCAAATGCTAAATCTCTGGATATACATAGAACTACTGTATTTTCAAAGCTACTTGCTAATTGATTGAACTTAACAACAGAAGCAGAGCATACTGGAGTGTTCATGCTTGGAAAAATATTTAATACCAACCTCTTTCCTTTGAAATCATCTGAAGTCACATTGTTTAAGTTTTCGTCTGCTAATAAAAAGTCTGGTAATTGACTACCTACTGGTGGCAATTCTCCATTTAGCGTAACTTCAAAATCTCCTAATTTTATTTTTGTCATATTTTCCCTTCTCTTGTTAATCTATTATCTACTAAATTGAGTTTAAATTTATTACATAATAATTTATTAAGAGGAGTTTTTTATGAACGAAATGAAAAAATTTAATTTACCACAACTTCCATATGGTGAGAATGATTTATCGCCAGTTATATCATCAAATACAGTTCAACTGCACTACGGTAAGCACCACCAAGCATATTTTAATATGCTTAACACCTTAGCTGAAGGAACAAAGTACAATGATATGAACTTAGAGGATGTGGTTGTTCACAGCTTTAACGATAAAGAGCAAAAAATATTTAATAATGCAGGTCAAGCATGGAATCATATCATCTATTGGGAGCAAATGAAGCCGGGCGGAGAAAACTATCCTAGCGGTAAATTGCATTCTATGATTGAAAATTCATTTGGAGGATTTGAATCCTTTAAAGATCAATTTATTCAACAATCCGTTGGAGTTTTTGGAAGCGGTTGGTGCTGGTTAGTTCAAAATGATGATAAACTTGAAATAATGGGACTTCCAAATGCAGAGAATCCATTAGCTCACGGAAAAATTACTTTGATGGGGATTGATGTCTGGGAACATGCATATTATTTAGATTATAAAAATGTAAGACCAGACTATGTAAAAGCCCTGCTTGAAAAGTCAATAAATTGGAGCTTTGTAGCAGATCAATTGAAATAGAAATTTTAATTTAACTAGCACAAAAAAAGGCGAAAATAATTCGCCTTTTTTATACCATTATTTAAATGAATTAGTTTGTTGAAATGGTTGCATTAATTACCAAGCTAAGTTCAGAACTATTTGCATCAAAACTGAACGGCGTAGCATTTGCATAAAAAACAAATTGTCCATTTTCAAAAGCACTACCACTATGCGTACCCCAAACGGATTGGTTTGTAGCTGGATTTTGATCATTCGGATCTAACCAAGAAATAGATAGAAGTTTGTAAGTATCAAAATCTAAATTATCAAATACCAACAAAATTTGACCATTTTGGACTTGAGAACTCTGTAATACTACTGATTTGTATGGAGCTCCTGATGGAGGCCATGACTTATCTAGTGAGCAAAATACAGTTCCTTCAGAAGGCCATGCTTCAGGATTAGTTACATTAATTGTTATATTTAGTGTTCCAGAAGTTGCTGGATCACTTGAATCATCTTCGCAAGAAACTAAAAATAACATTGAAAAAATAACTGAAAACAATGAAATTTTTCTGAAAGTATTCATTTTTTTTCCCCTTTTTGATTTTGAATATTAAGTAATATTAATTTTTAATATTATTCGGTGAATACTAATTATGAAAAATTTATCTATCAAGTAAATTCAAACTTTATTGAGATAATATCTCATTAAATAATTAAAATGACCTTTCATAAGAAAGACTTATTGTTCTTCCAGGCATCGGGAAGTCTTGAATTAGCTCATATTTGGTATCAAAAATGTTGGATACTTTGACTGAAATTTTGCTATTTTTAAAATCATAACTTCCATTGTAATTTACCAAAAATAATGCATCTAACTTTTTGATTGGAAATTTTATTTCAGACCCTTCATACTCTCTTTCATCACTTAAAAAATCTTGATAATCTTGCTGAGATTGATATTTTATTGATAGAATATGGCCTACTCTTTCTTTTTTATATTTTAAACTTGAAACAAGCTTATGTCGAGGTCGATACAGAATAGGATCTGTATCATTTATATCATTCACCCTAAGATATGTATAACTAGCATTTAAACTAAGATTATTATTTATTTTATAATTAGTAGTGCTTTCAAATCCGCATGAACTAATATCAGATCGATTAAGCGCTAAAACTGGTAAACCATAAACAAAATCAATCATATCTTTATATCTATAATAAAATGTACTCAATGAAAAGTTTATATTTTTTAGATTAGATCTATCATAACCTAGATCTAAACCGTAAAGTTGTTCTGAAATTAAATCTGGATTACCTTGAGTATTTAATCCGTAATCAGATTCATACTGCAAAAACATTTCTGACATTGATGGAGATCTAAAGCCTTTGCTTAGAGCAAAATTCCAAGTTGAAAAATTATCTTGTTTGAAAGTCAAATTAATCTTTGGTGATATATCACTAAAAATTTTATTACTGTATTCTTTTCCTCGATTTATAGATCTGTAATCAAATCTTAATCCAAGGCCCAATAATAATTTATTATTTACTTCTATTCGATTTTGTGCAAAAAATCCTCCACTAACCTGCAACAAGTTATCGTAAATATCTTTATAAATGGATATATCTGACTGTTCCACAATTAAATCAGTTCCCACAACAAGATAGGAAGAATTTTTAAGCAATCTCTGATACTCTGCTCTCATATTTAAACTAGTGTCATTGTAAAATGTATCATCCTGATTTTCATCAAGTGGAGTATCGGCTCTATCATGATAATAAGTAAAAAAATGATTTATACTTGCTGAATAAATAATATTTCTATTATTTGCAAGAGATTGCTTTTTAAATAACTGCAAATAAATAGAATCTCTATTTGACACTCTAAATGATTTTAAGCTTGGTCTTTCTTCTACAGAAAATCCTGGTTGGCCGTTTATAGATGAATTAGCTATAAAAGAAACTGAAAAATCATTTTTCTTATTAAATACCTTAGTATAAAAATTATTTTGTTCATATTGAGAATTATATCTATGGCCATCACCTTTTTTATGTTGAAGGAGCGCTATATATGATATTTTATCTGTAATATTGCTCATATTGAAATTGAAATCTTTTGAATTGAAACTTCCGATGGTTGCTTTAGCATTATAAAATTCATATTCAAAATTTTTAGTCACTAAATTTATAATTCCACCCATTGAATTTTGTCCATATAAAGAAGAAACAGGTCCTTTAAGAACTTCAACTCTACCTAAAAAATCCAATGGCATGGCATTCCAATCTACCGAACCAGAGTATGGCATACTGATTTGGAAACCATCTAAAAGAACTAGCACCCTGTTGTTATACCCTCCAGGCTTATAGTCTGATGACCCACGAATTGAAAAATTTGCATTTCTTCCATTATCGTGCTCCATTTGAACATCAATGCCGCCAATGTTTCGAAAAAGTTCTGACATTGTCTGATAATCAAAATCATTGAGCTCTTCGCTGGAAATATTATCTGTTAAGTAGGGTATGTGTTTTGAAGGATACCTTCCTACAACGTCTAATGCGTCAGACAATACTGATTCATTTTCTAGTACAATTGTTATATTAGTTATGCTTTTAAAAAGATCAATCTCTATGAATTGATTTTTAAATCCAATTGCACTTACAACTAAAATATATTTTTTTGCTTTAAGCGATGAAAAGCTGAAAAGTCCTAAATCATTAGAAGCTGTTCCAAGAGACGTATCTTGAATAGTTATATTTACATTAGAAATTGGGTAAGAAGAACTTTTTGATATAATTTTTCCAGACAAGTCAAATGTTTGACTATAAATGGTAGATAAGAATAAAATTAAATATACTTTTTTCAAGAAAAACATTCCCCTAAATGTATTGTTTTTATCGACAATAATATTAAAGGAAACATCTATTTGCAAGTTGTTTGGGTCGCAGTTCAACTTTGAGCATTTCTATTCATTGTAATACAATAAAAAGATATGTAAAGTCATGTAATGACAAAAAAATATAATAATATTGCATTATTACTGAATGGTGAATTTCCTTCAAGCAGTTTATTGATTAAAAAAATTAAAGATTCAGATTTTATTATAGCTGTAGATGGTGCTGCCAATAAGTTAGATCAATTTAATATTAAGCCAAATGTTATTATAGGAGATTTTGATTCAATTAATAAGCTGGATATTAAATCCGCAAAGTATATTAACACACCCGATCAGTCAAAAACTGATTTTAAAAAATCTTTAGAATGGATTGTTAAGCAAAAATTAACAGAAGTAAATATTTTTGGGCTTTCTGGAAAAAGTGATGATCATTTTTTAGGCAATCTTTATACATGCAATGAGTTTAGTCACCTACTTAAGCTTAAAGCGTTTACAGATACATCAATTATCACTCCATGCATTGGTAAAAATAAATTTAACTCATTCAAAAATCAAAAAGTCAGCCTCTTTGTACTAGAAAATTCTTCAATTGTTACTTCAATAAACTTAGAGTTTGTTTTGAAAAATTTTGAACTTTTTCCTACAAATGATGCAATCAGAAATATTTCTATGGGTGATACTTTTTGTATTGAGAGTTCATCCAAAATACTTGTTTTTCAGAGTGTAAATTAAAGACCAGCTACTGATGCTAAACTATTAGCCTTAGCTCTTTCAATAAATACTTCCTGAGCTAATTTCAAATTTTCAGACTTTCCACCCCAAGCTTTTAGTGCATTCTGTTGAAGGGCGCGTCCATATGAAAATGTAAGATTCCAATCATTTTCATACTTATTCATTTCATTTAAATGCAGAGTTGCGTGCTCATCAGGTTGTCCGCCTGAAAGAAATGCAATACCTGGGACTTCTGTTGGGACATTTGCGGAAAGACAATTGATTGTTTTTTCAGCTACCTCTTCAATATTTGCTTGATATGTGCATTTATATCCAGATAAAATCATGTTTGGCTTAAGCACTATTCCTTGCAAGCTAACATTATGTTCAATTAATTGATCAAAAGTAGCATTTAGCGCTCTTGAAGTAGCATCAAATGATTCATCAATTGTATGAGAACCATCCATTAACACTTCAGGCTCTACGATAGGTACTAAATTAGCTTGTTGACATTTCTGAGCATATTTAGCCAAAGTCTTTGCATTTTCAATAATGCAATCATTGGAAGGGATATTATTTCCAATTGTGATTACAGCTCTCCATTTTGCAAACCGTGCTCCTAAAGAATAATATTTTCCTAACCTTTCTGACAGACCATCAAGTCCCTTTGTAATTTTTTCGCCTGAACCAAAATCCTCAAGACCCTGATCAACTTTAATACCAGGTAGTATATCTTTAGATGTTAAATACTCTGGAAAAGTTACTCCAGTTGAAAGCTCATTCTGATAAAATGTTTCATCAAATAAAATTACTCCACTAATATATTTCTCAATACCATCAGCAGTGAGTAACATATTCCTGTAAAGATTTCTACTTTGAGCAGTTGATTCAGTATTAATACTTTCGAATCTTTTTGTACATGTCGGTGTGCTTTCATCAGCAGCCAAAATTCCTTTTCCTCTTTCAACCATTTTATGAGCTACAGCATGTAATTCAGACATATTATTCTCCTATTAAATATTCATTTGTAATTATTTTAGACTCTTTAGTATCTCCAAAAATTATTTTGGAAGTTACAATAGCTTTGTCGCCATCAAATATAACACCTGGTATCCATCCAGTACATACACCGCTTGCAACAAAAAAAGAATCGGAAGACGAACATAATTCATCATCTGACCAAGTATTGTTAATCTTATCTCCTAGCATGGTAATAGCTCTTTCTTTAAAAGCTTGATCCATAAAGTAAAGCTTACCTTCGAAAAAACCGTCCATTGCCTTAACAGCAGTAGCAGTAATTACGCCTTCTGGCGCAGCTCCAATTCCGTATAGCAAATCTACTGAACCTTCAGCAGCTTTAAGTCCACCAGAAACATCGCCATCTCCAATTAAAATTGGTTTAACTCCTAGTAAATTCATTTCATTTATTAATTCTTTATGCCGATCCCTATCCATTACAATAATTTTTAAATCAGATATTTCTTTTTGCAAAGCTTTTGATGTTGCTTTTAAATTTTCACTAACACTATTTGATAAACTGAGCTTACCTATCAGCTCTTTAGAGCCACATAATTTTTCCATATATGTATCTGGAGCATGCAGCAATGCACCTCTAGGTGCTGCTGCTAAAACAGCTAGCGCATCAGGTAAATTTTTTGCACAATGATTTGTGCACTCTAATGGATCAACAGCTATATCAATTTTTAGATCGCTATCAAGATTGCCCATTTCTTCGCCAATGTAAAGCATAGGTGCATCATCTCTTTCGCCCTCCCCTATAACAACTCTGGTATGTGTACTAGATTCTTGTAATACTTTACGCATTGCTTCGGTTGCTACTTTATCTGCAGCTTTTCCATCCCCATTGCCTCGCAACTTAGCAGCAGCAATAGCAGCCAATTCTGTTGCTTTTAAATAAATATGATAATTTTCAGTTACTTTATTCACTTAACGAATCAATCAAGTTAAACATTTCAGTTAATCCTTTTTCCGTACTAAAACCATTATATCTATCCACAACAATTCCATCACTATTTAAAACGTACATATAGCAATCTCCTTTGCTAGAAATATCTAATGATTTAAAGTAAGACCTTAAAGGGCCATAATAAGTTACTGTATAATCATGCAATGGTTTTGGAACTCCACCTCTCATGCCACCGTCAATCCAATTTCTGGCCATTGTATATTGTCCACCTAACATTGGAATTTCGTAATAATTAATACTTTTATTAATACCATATTTTACTAATAACTCATCCGTCCATGAATTAATACATCGTTGTGCTTTCTGCCTAAATGCAACGGCAAGAATAGATGGCTTGCCAATAAGCACATCAGGGAAAGTAATGTTTTTACCTGACAATGAAATCCCTTCAATTTTTGGAAATGATTTATTTAAAAATGTATCTTGTGCAATTAATGGAATTACAAAAACAACTAGCAGTATAATTTTTTTCACTGAGTTTTGTTTTTTAAGTGAAATGGCAGATATAGCAAAAAGAACACAAACATTACTAAAGGAAATAAAGGTATTATATGCAAAGGTGGATCAGGGAAAAAAGATAACAAAGATTCTCCTGCTGGGGCTTTCATCAAATACCATAAATTTGCTTCAAATCCTGGATCACCGCCAACTATAACGTTAATCAAATATGCAATTGGTAGTATCAAGAATGAGAATTTCAAAGCATTCTTATAAGAATTAAAAGTGATATTTTGCTTCAAGACAAATACTATATAAACTAATGCAAAAAATAATAAACCATGTCCAGAAAAAAGAGTGATAAAATCTAAATCTGGAAAGGTTAATTCTATATCTGGTGTAAGCAAAGCCATAGTTCCTCCTCCAAAACCCCAGAAGTATGCAAAATCAAAACATTTTTGATTTCTTGTAAGAAGAAATAAGCCTGTTGCATAAGAAGAAATATGGCAAGCATGTAAAGGGATGGTATTGGTCCACCTATAAGCTCCTTCACCTAGAGCAATAAGATAAAAAGGCTTCAAGAGCTCATTAAAAATTAATAAATACCCTAAAGTAGATTCAAAAGTGGAATATTTGGATGAATCATACGAATCCTTGATATAAAAAGAGAACCCAAAAGAGATACCAAAAATAAAGATTAATGTTAAAATATGCGTAGAGCCAAATAATATAAATTCACTAGGATTCATGGCTAGAATCTAAAAAAAAATATTACAATTTCATGTAATTAAATAAGGTTAAGTATAATGGCCAAAAATATAACAAGCATCACACTTCTAATGCTCCACAAAATTGTTCTAATCCAATTAGAGAAAATAAGACGATTTAATATATTCTCATTTTTAGAATTTGAAAGAGTGTTATGCAATGGGACTTGAATCAAAAAAGTAGAAATCCAAATCAAAATTACAATTAAGAGGTTGATAGTAAAAATATGATTGTATGAATTAATATTTTGATAAACCAATACAAATGAGGTAATCAATTCAATTAACATAATTGGTATAGCAAGAATTGAAATTCTTTTTGAGTGAAAATTATGAAATGAAATAAATCTTTCTTCAGGTACAAATTTCATTGAGGGATAATGTACAAGTTGAATCGTCCAAATTAAACCAGTTGCAATTAACGATATAATAAGATTTATTATAAATATAGATGACATTTATCGAACATAGCTTCCAGCATTCATATCAATGCAAGATCCAGTGCCGTGATCAAATTTTCCAGAACATATTAGTACAACAATAGGTGCTATATCTTTGGGCTCTGTTAATTTGTTTAAAGAAATATCCTTGATGACAAAATCTTCTCCATACTTATCAATAGATTTTTGAGCCATTGCTGTTCTGGTAAATCCTGGAGCAATTGAAAAAGCTGTAATACCCTCTTTACCAAATCCACGTGCAATAGATTTTGTTAATGCTACCATTCCAGCTTTTGATGCTGCATAAGCTAAGTATTCTGGAGTGTCTCCTCTAAAAGCTGCTCTAGAAGCGATATTTATAATCCTTCCAGAGTTTTGCTTTTTAAAAAATTCTAATGCTTTTTTAGATAATATTCCTGTTGCTAAAAGGTTGATATTCATAATAGAGTTCCAATTATTAATCCATTCTTCATCCGTATTATCAATTGAATTCATAATTGACATTCCTGCATTATTAATTAAAACATCTAAGCCCTTAGACCAAGACAAAACTTGATCAAAAAATTTAGGAATAGTTGATGATTGACTAAAGTCGCACTGAAAACTCTTTGCAAGAATAGGGAATTTTTTCTCTAGGGATAAAACGCCATCTGAATTAGCATTATAATGCAATGCAACTTTTGCACCAGCATTTAATAATTCAAAGGCTATAGCAAAACCTATTCCGCTATTTGCACCAGTAACTAAAATTGCTTTATTTTGTAGTTCTATTTTCATTAATGGCAACTTGCGTTATATTTTTTTAATCTCCAATAATTATAAGGCCATGGAGTTAAAAATCCAGCAGTTAACATAATTGGTATTACCCAGAAATTAAGAATTGCTCCACCTGTAAGAAGAACATCAGTAACATTCATTGCTAATTCCATAGCAACCATGCTGATAAAGCTCATACCAGTTGCAGTTTCAAGAGCAGATTTAAAATCAAAATTTTGTCTCATTAATAGTACAGTTTCTAAGGCAATACTAGTTAAAAGTCCATTAATAATAGCCAAGCTCATTACTTGCCAAACAGACCAAGAATGTTCAATAATTTGAAATACGTAAATAGTGCCAAAGTCACCTAAAGAGCAGCCTAAAAGACACCAAGCAGTGTTTACTGCAGATTTTTTCCAAGTATGTTTACATTTCCAACTAATCATAATAATGTTAATTTAATGCTGATAAATGAAAAAAAAATTAATTCTATTAATAATTAGTGTTTTCTTGATATTGTGGTATCAATTATCAAAAGTAGATGATGAATTTCAATTACCAATTTTTACTCCATCAGATTTAAGATCAACATTAGTACATCCTAGTCTAGTAGGAAAAACGACACATGAAATTCCAAATTTTTCATTTGTTAATCAAAACGGTGATATTATTAATCAAGAAAGTGTAAAAAATAAACTATATATAGCTAATTTCTTTTTTACTTCGTGTCCATCAATTTGTATTGATCTAACAAAAAATTTAAAATTGGTTCAAGATGCATTCGATGCTAATGATATTTTAATACTATCTCATTCCGTAGATCCAAAAATTGATTCCGTTGAAAGATTAAAAAAATATGAAGAAATAAATGATATTAATGGAAAAAATTGGTTCTTTTTGAGAGGAAATATTAATGAAATCATTAAAATGGCTCAATTAGGATATTTTGCTATTGCATCTATAGACAATCACATTGAAAATAGCTTAATTCATACTGAAAATATAGTTTTAGTAGATTCTGAAAGTAGAATACGTGGTGTTTATAACGGCACTTCTCAGTTGGAGATGAGCTATCTAATCTCTGATATTAAAAAGTTGCTTTCTAAACAATAGATTGATTATATTTTGTTAACAAGGGAGATTATACTATAATGAAAAAATATTTATTAGCATTAATTCTTTTCTATTCAAGTGCCATATATGCTCAAGATTCCGACTATGGTATTTTAGGTAGTCAAATTTCTCAAGGGACTTTTCTTTTTGGAAGTGAAATTTTAGCGTATGATGTTGTTGGAAATAATGCACCCGAAGGCGTGCAAGGTGATCCTACATTCACTTTAAAACCTGAATTAGGTTATTTTGTTTTAGATAATTTAGGCTTATATGCTAAATATTATAGAGAAAATGGAAATGGAACTGAATATGGTCTTGGTTTAATGTATACATTTCCTGATTTCTACATGGCAGGCGTGTACAAACCAGAAGATCAAGATGATCATCATCTTCAAGGAACTTTTGGAAAATTATTTCAATTAAATAATTCTCCTGCATATCTAAATGTCGGCTTAAACTATACTCTATATACTGAAAAAGAGTACAATCAATTACAATTGCTTGTTAAAGGATTGTATGTTGGTATTGCATTTGGTTTTTAGATAAATATCTTTACTAAATCTTAAAACTATTAGATATCATATTATCTAAACTTAAAACAAAAACAAATGATGCTATAAAATGATAGACTGCAATATTCAACCTATCTATATGCAAAAACCCTAAAGTAATGCTAGCAATGAAGAATATGAATTGTAAGATAAATAATAGTTGATGCTTTCTAGATAATTCTGGAAAGAAAAATCTTAAAAAAATTAATATCTTAACAATTTTATTTTTTAAGAATTTCATGGCACTAGCTTTCTAACTGCTTGAATCCATGCATCATAATCATAAGCTTTTCCTTGAATATATTTTGCAACTTCTTTGTGAGGAAGAATTAAAAATTTTTCAGCATCTATTCCTTTCACTGCTTCATCTGCTACAACTTCAGCCGGGAGAATACCATCTTTCAGCAAGGGATGATTATCTGATAAAGACTCTGCAGATCGAACCATATTGGTATCTACTAGCTGTGGACATAGTGTAGAAACAATTATACCATCATTGCCATACATGATTGAAAGATTTTCTGCCAATCCCATAGCAGCATGCTTAGTAGTTGCATAGGAAAGTGCACTTGGCATATTTAGCAATCCAGCAGCTGATACTGTTAATAATATATATCCAGTCTTTCGGGATTGCATATGAGGAATCAAAACTTTAGCTGCATGAATGTGAGACATAACATTAACATCCCAATTCTTTTGCCAATCTTCTGTAGAAGTTTCAAGAGTTCCGAATTGTTGAATACCTGCATTAGAACAAAATAAATCAATTGAACCCTCTTTATTAATTATTTGATTTAAGATAGATTGAAATT
>Ga0208425_1000504_pt1 | contig 13753 bp, 25 predicted proteins | sample DEB08_DNA_4_FD_185496 | JGI IMG/M metagenome (GOLD analysis project Ga0208425, IMG submission 185496) | Aqueous microbial communities from the Delaware River and Bay under freshwater to marine salinity gradient to study organic matter... | ecosystem: Environmental > Aquatic > Marine > Coastal ...
GCTGCACATTCTTCTATGACCTCCTCTGCAAATATAGCATCAGGAGCCCACACCATCCCTGCTTCAAACACAGGAGAGGCGCTGTGCACTCTAGTGACTTTGTCCTTCCCTTTAGTGGGTCGGTAGTTCACCACAGGTATGCCCATCATTCTCAACTCGTGCGTCAAAGGCGTACCACTTGCTTGAGATTCTACCAAGACAATGTCTGGTTGCCAATAGGTATATTCATCGTAGGCTGTCGACTTTAGATCTGGGAAGTCCCATCGACCTTTCTTGGCATCAAGCAAGATGATGGACTCAGGTGCTCCATCGCTGGGACGGAATACGCCCCAAGTGGTAATGGCGCTGTAGTCAGCAGTCTCCTTGGAACTAAAAGCAGTATCGTAAGACTGAAGTATGTAGGAGCAAGGTGGGGGATTGTCTTGCTCCCACATTTGCCACCACTCGCGTTTGAGTAGGGCGCCCTCTTCAGAGGTAGGGTTTTGCATGTACTGGGCGTTCCACTTGGCCACAGGCAAGGAAGCTTTGACAGACTCAAGCTCTTCGATCTTCCAGTAACCTGGCCACAAGGGTTCACCGCTTTCTAAAATGGCAGGGAGTTCTAAGACTTCCCATTGGTCTGCATGGTCTTCGCCCATGCGTCTCAAAAGTTTCTCAGTCAAATCCAAAGTCGACCAACGTGTCATGACAATCACAATGATACCGCCGGGCTGTAAACGCTGGCGGGGTCCAGAGGTATACCATTCATAAGCTGACTCAAGAGCCGAAGGTGACATGGCATCTTGCTCAGAGTGAGGGTCGTCAATGATAAGCAAGTCAGCACCTCGACCTGTGATGGCGCCACCGACTCCAGCAGCAAAGTATTCGCCGCCTTTGTTCGTCTCCCATCGCCCAGCTGACTTAGAATCAGCAGACAGCTGTACGTTCTCAAAGATCTGCTTGTACTCATTGGTGTCCATCAAGTTACGCACCTTGCGCCCGAACCTTGCTGAGAGTTCGGCGGTGTGAGTCGTTTGCATGATTTTCATATCAGGACGTAGTCCCATGATCCAACTTGGGAAGAACACAGAAGCAAACTCGGACTTGGTATGACGTGGGGGCATGTTAACGATCAGGCGTTTGCACTTGCCTTGAGCAACAGCTTCGAGCTTTTTCGCAAAGAGCTTGTGGTGCTCGCCTTCGATGAAGCCATCCCAGACTTGCTTGACGTAGTGGATAAAGTCTTTCTGGGCTTTGCCGCTGGTTTTAAGTTTCTTGATGCGATCTTGGATGGCCACTATTTCTTTTAGGGCATCATCTGGAACATGGTCTAGTTTCGTGTTTGGTGCAGACATCTCAAAATGTTTTTTTCTGTGTGCAATATAGTACCTCAATAGGGGTCCCAAAAAAAGAGGGGGGGGTGAAATGGATTTTGGGTGTAATTGTTTGTGCTGATAGTTATTTATACACTGACACAAAAAACGCCACGCCCCTATATGTGGGGGTGGGGGTCGACCAAATCACGCGATCAAAAAATGGCACGCGATCCAATAGAGACCCAAAGTATGACGCTTAATATGTCATACTTAATATGTATATTAATTGTCATAAATGTTTACTTTATGTTTATGAACTGATAACATACGTAGTATGTTAACCAAAAACAAAAGGAGGAATTAACATGAAACAAGTTGATAAACTTAAAAGCCTACAGGATAAACTTGTAGCAATGGAGACCAAAGAGGTAAGAGAATACCTTGAGGTTAAGAAAACAATTGATGCCTTAAGATCATCCATCAAAAAAGAAATGGTTGATCAAGTCATCATCAAACCAAATGGTATTGGAATTCCTAGAACTTTCAAATCATGGTCTGAAGTAAACATGGTTGATGCAACTGTATCTCCTGATAGGAAAGCTGTTAGAGGTTTTCTTAAAGGTGATAAAGAGATGGCATTAGTTTACTTAAGCCATAGAAAAGCTTATGAAGTTCAAGCTAATACAATGCTTTCAATCAAAGGGTGGGTAGATTAATGCCAAATCATACATCTAACTTTGTTGACATAGAAACTAATACAGGTTGCTCAAAAGAGCAACTTGCATTAGCTGAACTTAAAACCAAACTTTCAATTCATAAAAGTGAGTTTGACTTTGAGGGAATGATACCAATGCCTAAAGACTTAGCTAAGTCTTTTGATGTTCATGATCCTTTTGACCATGGCGATGAGTGGGAAAATGACATGGGGCATCTTGTCCCAAGTGATCCACTCACTCGCAAGCGATGGATTAAAAAGTATGGCTTCGATAATTGGTATGATTGGAGGTTAGCCAATTGGGATACCAAGTGGAATGCTTATAATGTTGATGTTGGACTTGATGGTGTGGATAGAATCTATGCTAGCTTTTTAACTGCATGGTCATGTCCAACTAAAATCTATCTGAAGATAAAAGAGTATTGCGATGAGCATAATCTATCTTTAGATTGGGGTGTAGAGTTTGAAGATGAGGATGAATACTATGATCTCAAAGAGCAAGACCTTGAAGATGGGAGGTGGCAATAGATAGACCAACACCAACTAGGGGAGCAACTGCTCCCCTTTTTTTTGGACTGGCCATCCAGCAGCTTTTCAAAACCTGGCCTGGTTCCTGATTTTAAATCTGGTAAATGCTGGCGAATGCTAACGCCAAGGATCGCAAAAGAATTGAACGCACAAGATCGCAAAAGCTAGGCGAAAAAAAAGGGGCGAATGCCCCTTTGATTTTTTAGAACTAGATCAATCTTCTACATAAAGAGTATCCATTTCAGTCCAACAATAAAAGCCACCAAAGTAATACAACTCTTTGCCATTTATTTCTTGGGGTTCAATGCTTAACAGTCCATCAAAAAATTCTTGATCATATTCATTGTATGCTTTGCCCTTATACATTTCATCAAGCATAGATTTTTGCAAAGCAATGAAACTATCTCTTGTATGCTTATCAAAGTATGGGTTGCACCATCCATTCCAATATCTATTTTGAGGATCATACCACCCTCTAAATATAGGGAAGTCTTCATCCTCGTCAAAGGTAAACATAGATTTTTTTAATTCTAATTCCATAATTTTTCTCCATGAAAAGTTAAAAAACTATTATAACATTAATTTGTAATGATTTCCTAATCTATGTATAATGTATGTTATTAACAAACCATAAACCAAAGGAGGATATATGGGAACAAGAAGTAACGTTGCATATGCAACAGAAGATAATAAAGTGCTTGCTAGCTATTGTCATTATGATGGCTACATAGAGCATAATGGGGTAATGCTTTTGAAGTATTACAATGGAGAAAAACAAGCTAGAGACTTGGTAGACAATGGCTACATGTCATCTCTTCAACCTACCATTGATCAAATCAATGAGGGCAGAGTGCATGAAGACAAACCTATTGAGTATCGTAACGAATTCATATTTATGAATGACTTAGAGGCTCTATGGGTTGAGTTTGTTTATCTCTTTAAAGATGGTAAATGGTATGTCGCTGAATCAGATAGCGTCAAAACACCTCAAGCCTACAATAAATCTCAATGGTTTCATACAACATTCAAGCCACTTGATGAAGTTGTTAGCCTTGAGATGATGGAGAGGGTGGCGTAATGCATAAGCTAAAATTCAAATCTAATAAAACTTTAAGGTCTCTTGCAAAGGAGACCTTGAACGCTGATAAGTTTAAGATTGCTTACATGAAAGAAACCACAACTCAAAAAGGTTTCTTCCTTGTTAAGGATGAAGGCATATACCTCATGAATTCTTATGTGAATGAGGATGGTGAGAGAAAGAATGTTAACAGTGTTGTCTATGCTAGTGGATACAATCCCAAGCATGATAAACATAATGATCTATGGGAGAGAACGCACGAAGTTAGTGGCGATGACTTTGCAGAGAACCTTCCCTTTGAAGAGGAAGCCTTGATGCGTATTGCAAGTGGTGGAGATATCACCATCAATCTAAGTGAGACTCAAATAGAGGTGATCGCATGAGTGAAGAAATAAAAAACTTAGTTGAAGATCTTGGTTGGGAATACCAACGCATGTCTTCAATTGGCAGAGAGACATATAAAAATTTATGTCTCAAGCTTGGTTGGGAGTTTGAATGGGATGATAAGCTAGAAATAGAAATCCTAAAGGAGTTAAGATGACAGACTCAACACAATTCAGAGAGTATGAAGTAAGGCGCACCTCCATTAAAAAGGAGGTGTGCTATGTCAATGCTCGCACTTGGGAAGAAGCAGAAGAACTGGCGCAAGACCAAGAGTGGGAATATGTAAGTGAAGAAACAAGCTTTGAAGCGGAGGCCACAGGTTATGAAGAAGTTTGACGCGGTTATGATAGCGGAGGGGGTTACCCCTCCAGCTTCCAAGGAAGAATACTTAGAGGCTTGGCAGCTTTTGGTTGACACTGGCCTGGCCTGGCAGCTTCAGGGCTGGTTTGGCCGCAGGGCGCACGCACTAATTGAAGAGGGCGCAATTGATCGCCCGGATCCGAATGAACAAGGCCGCACGCAATAGTTCCTCCAGGGGGTGCAAGTCCCCCACCTATTTACATTCCGGGACGCAGATGTTAATGTTCGCACATGTCTATTTTCATAGATTAGTTTTTCTCCAAAAAAACAAATGCAAGGGGAGCCGCAAGGCTTCCCTTTTTTTTATATTCCGTGTGCAATTAGTGATTGGATCTTGTGTTGAAAGCGTGTATAATATTTACAAGGGCAAGATCCTGAATGGCGGATCTAAATTCATAAGGCCGAATCTGTGAAGTCCTTTTTTTTAACTATCAAAACCATAGGAGGATATATGATAGATTTAAACTTTAAGCTTGATAGAAGCTTCCCACCCACACGCAAGGTTTCTACCTTGGGCCATGGCAACATTGATTGCTATGACATTGGAGATCATTACATCTTCAACACCTATCTGGTGGACAAGTTAAGGATGCCTGATACTAGGGCACCTAGACTTGGCCGCGCAGTCTCGGATCTGCATCGCGCGCTAGCGTATTGCGATCTTGGGCACGCCAAGAAGCTGTCAACCATGACAGTGGGCGAACTGCTCAACCTCTTCGGCGAAGCCGAGGAACTGTACGCTAGTTTCTAACTAGCGGCAGCCCAAGAAGCCCGGCTTAGTCCGGGTTTTTTTTGGCCCGGGATCCGGGAGCTCTTACGCGCTGGCACGCAAGCGCACGCACAAGGCCGCAAAAACATAGCGCTAGAACGAACCAGGACGCAATAGGACGCAAAAGATACAGAAGAGTACGCAAAAGGACGCAAAAATGTGGGGGTGGCCTCTGTAAGAGGGGGGTAATGCAAATAATGATGCGTTTTCTAAAGTTTTTTTTATCGCTCTTTATCAATCGATGTAGTAATTTGTTATTGAATGTATGTTTAAAGGGTGTATAATGTTTATTAAAAGGAGAACGTTAATATGTATAAAAATAATATAGAAAACTTAAGAAGAATAACTCTTCAAGAAATGGATGGATATAGCCGCCATTACTTTGAACATGATCATGTTGAATTGATTTTTGTTTTTGATATGGAATGTTGGCTACATCTTGATTTTAAAACTCATGAATTTAAATCTGGTGATCTAGATGACATGATCGAATTATTATCAACTGAAGCCATGCTTGAATTTTGTGAAGAGGTATTTGCCGCATGAATAAAATACAAGCAAAAGAAATTATTGGCGGAGATCTATCCGCCACCACTAAAATGCCATGTAAGAGTTTCAATCTACCAGCATGGGAATGCAAAACTGGATCCAAGCTTGCGAAGATTCCAGGTACTGTATGCCATGGTTGTTATGCCATGAAAGGAAATTACACAAGATTCCCATCAGTTAAAAAAGCACAATACAAAAGACTAGGCCAATTATTTAATCCAACATGGGTTGATGCAATGGTGTCCATGATTGAGAGAGAAAACAATCCATTCTTTAGATGGCATGATGCGGGAGATATCCAAAGCGGCCAGCACTTAAAAAATATTTGTGATGTTGCACGCAAAACACCATCAATAACTCATTGGATACCAACAAGGGAACACAAGATTGTTAATGACTTTGTGAATCAGGGCAACACCATTCCAAAGAATTTAATTATACGCATTAGCGCAACTAACATCGATGGCAAGCCACCCAAAAATGCAAGCCATACATCAACAGTTCATTCTAGCAGCAAGCCAATCGGTTTTGAGTGCGTAGCACCTAAACAAGATGGCGCTTGCCTAGATTGTAGAGCATGCTGGAATCCCGGCATAAAAAACATTTCATATAAACAACACTAGGAGAAAAACAATATGAATATCAATGATGACTTAGTCAAAGATTGGCTAGATAAATTTGACAGCAACAGTGAAATAACTTTGTTGACTGAGATCGCAAACAATAACATATGCGTATCAGGAATGATTGATTCCATTCTTGCATACCATGTCGGAGAGGTTGAGATCGCAAAAGATTTTTATAAAAACATGTGGAGATCGCAATCATGAGTGATCACAAAAACCAAATTATCCTAGAGTCTTTGTATCAAAAATATATAGACCTTGGATATGAGGACGCAGAGGCGCAAGAACTAGCGGCAAAAGAGTTTGAAGAAAATAGTAATTAGGTGTATATTAATTGTCGAGAGATAGGAGAAACCATGACAGAACACACGCACAAAGTAATCCGCCAGGATAAAATAAATCGATTGGCCAAGTGGCGCAAGGGTATCAAGTACACGCTAGGAGAAAAGAAAAGTAAAACTCCCGGAAGTGTGGTTGTGCATCGCACAGTTTACAAAGATGACAGCGAAAAAATAGAATACCTTAGATCTAAAAAGAAGGACGAATTCATACCCAGTCCATACACAGATGATGAGCTCATTGATGAAATGGAAAGAGAGAATCACGAGGGGCACAGAATTTTATTTGGTAGGAGTGGCAAAATATGAGCGAACTTCCACCAATAGAAGATAGAATGCCGGGGTGTGAATGGGTATTGGTTATCAAGTATGGAGATCCATACACCAACATTCCACAAACAACTAGCTTCGGTCCTTTCCCCACAAAAGAAGACGCAGATAGTTTTAGGGCGCAGTATTACTATGATCAAATTGTCATAGCTGAAATTGTTCCACTCAATGCAGTCTTACCTGATAGCGCAACTGAATTAGACATTGACTTTGTTCCTGAGGGCAAGGTTGTTGACATCAGCAGCAAAATTAATCCAAACAAACACTAGGAGAAACCATGGATTTTAAAATAGAAAAGAACGTACCAGTTCGCACATTCAACTCACCTTTTTGTGAGGCCTTAGATCAATTAGAAATAGGCGATAGCATAGGCAATCTAACCAAGAAGGAAGTCTATAGATACAGACCAAACTTTTATACGCCAACCTTTAGAGATCGTAAGTTCACATTCAAAAAAGAAACTGGAACTATGTATCGCATATGGAGGGTAGCTTGATGGATTTATCAGAGGTAGCTCTCATTGAATTATCGAACACGCCAGCAGCTCCGATCTTATACACAGCACTTGCTTGTGCAGTCTTTGTGTTGATTGGCCTGGTGATTATGTGGAACTCAACCAAGTGAACAAGTGCATAGTCAAAGGTATGTTCTTTATGCAAGATGCAATCATGTTAGATCAAGATGACTTGGTTGCAGAGTTTGAACGCAAAGTCAGAGATAAAAAAATATTCTTTGAAGTTATAAACCCTGGCCAAACTGAGTCTAAGGGTGTAGACATTGAGGCCATGCTTGAAGAAAACAATAAACTAAAATCAGAACTACGCATCTGGAAAGATATTGTAGAAAAAAGTATCACAGCCGATGCAAGGAGAGGATTCAATGGCTAAGACTTGGGTTAAAGAAAAAATACAAAGCATCAAAAAGAAAACATCTATCGGTGATTCTAGATTAAGCAGAGGTGCTGGCACTAACAAACGCAAGACGCGTAAGAAATACCGGGGGCAAGGCAAATGATTAATTATCCATGTGGCTGGTTCGATGTCGAGCAACTCCCCGGTGGTTCCGGCACTACATCAGAAGACTGATATGAGTTTTGAAAAAGGCCTAGCTGAACTTGAACGCATCATTGCCAAGCTTGAATCATCTGATGTAGATCTTGAGACAGCAGTCGCAGACTTCGAGCAAGGCATAAAGATCCAACAATACTGCAAAAAGAAACTAGACGAAGCTACTCTTCAAGTAAATCGTCTTCTTCAAGATGGGAAGCTGAAGCCTCTAAAGGATCTTCCTCATCGTCAAGCAGCGCCTCTTCAACAATCTCCTGGCCAAGATGATTCTCTAGACTTTTCTGATCTGGAATAACATCCTCCTCTTCTACATCCTCTACCACTTCAGCCTGGCCTAAGACAATCTGATGTTCTTGCACGAGTTCCTTGAGCCGATTCTCTAACTGATCCCGGCTCATGCTATCGATCTTATGTATCTTCAACTCCTTCTTATCAATCATGAGCCCAGCAAGTTTCGCTCTCGCAATCTCTGCTGTCACAGCCGGACCATATGAGCCATCCGCCAATGCCACATCACGAATGTCTGCAAGCTTACTTGCTATACCCTCAAAGGTGATCTCATTTTTCCTGCGCTGAATCGCTTTCAGAGATTTAATCTTTTCTTGCACATGCGTATACTCTTTATGATTCAACAACCTCGTTGCTGCTACACCTGGATTCTCATACCCTGCCAAGTGAGCACACTTAGTTTGTTTATAATCCTGATACACCATGAGATCCACGAAGGCCTCTTGTCGTTTCGTTAATTTCTTTTTTTCAACTTCACTCATGCAAATATTCTACCTTATATCTTTGTTTAAAATTTGTTTATCCTTTGTAGCTCTAGAGAACCTATCTCTATCAAAGATTGGGTGCGTCTAGCTACCCATCTATAGTTCTCTATAGAGATGCACATGCGCACAGCTGCACACCCTTGTAACCATGCACCTTTCAGAGGCGCATGTGCGTATGTGCAGGCATGTGCAATTGCACAAGCGCACAGACCCCTAAATCGCATAAGAATGCACCTTCCCAAGGGGTATGTGCAATTTGCCCTTTTGCCATTGCACAACCGTTTACACACATCGATCATGCATTCATACATACATATGAATATACATGCAACCCTTGATTTATTTAGTAACATTTGTTCTTTCCTCCTCTTCCAAGATAGCAAGGCCAATGTTGTATATGACTTGAGGCACAATAGAATTACCCAAAGCTTTGAGTCGATTGACGCGTTCAGGGATGCCTGTTGCTACTCTTGGGATGTTGGGCTCTCGCTCGAATCCGTAATGTCCGTCCAACCTGGCGGATACCCCATCAGCCATTCCACCCACTCCGGGTTCAGTGTGCCCTTGCCCGGTTTGTCCTTGACTGCCATCGTCAGTCCCACTTGCTTGCCCTTCGCTATCCTTCTCTGTATTGCTGGGTCGCTCATGTTCCCCCTGTCCCTGTTGTCCGAGGCGTTCGGTGTTGGCCACATCTTCTGCTCGATTGCTACTCGCTCCTCCAAGTTCCCCTTGTAGCCCCTGTCGTTGTTGTCCATCGCATTGACCACTGTGTCCATTGTCATCGACATTCCTATCGAGCTCCTTGGCGTGGGATACATCTCGCTCTTGACTGCGCCTGCTAGTTTGCTCTTCTTCGCTAGCTTCTCGTAGTCCGTGTTCTCCCCTGTGTCCTTCCAGTCTCTGGCCGCTGGAGTTGGGAACATCTTCATCTGTTCTGCTGCTACCTTCTGTCCCAGAGAGTGACCCCTCGTCTTGCCCACGCTGGGAGGAACTGTCCCCATGCTGTCCTTCCAATCCCTTGAGTTGGGAGTTGGCCACATCAGATCTGGATGTGCCACCTGATCGTTCAAGCTGATCGGCATCCCCTTGTCCAACTTCATCTGCATTCTCTCCTTGCTCGATCCTCCCCTGCCGCAATGCGCGTCCGGGGTTCTCCAAGTTCTTTCCGAGGATCCAGATTCTGTCTCTTCTGTGGGGAGCTTCGACACTGCAAGCTGGAATAATAAACGATTGCGTGGCGTAACCTTGGGCTTCCAAGTCAAGACACACATCATCGAGTGCCACATTGACGAAGCCACCAACGTTTTCGACAATGACCCAAGTGGGTTTTTTGTGTTTAATAATTTCATACATGTACGGCCAGAGGTGTCTGTCATCTTCCTTGCCTTTTTTCTTGCCTGCAACACTGAACGGTTGGCACGGGATGCCTCCGCAGATGAGGTCGAAGTCTTGAATAATTCTTTCTGGTTCATTGCCTATCTCCTTTAGATCTTTATAGATTGGCACATCTGGCCAATGTTTATTTAATACTTTACGACAGAAGTCATCAAACTCACAGAAAGCAACAGTGTCAAAACCACCTGTTGATTCTAATCCTAAGCTGAATCCTCCTATCCCGGAACAGATATCTAGTATCCTAATCATTTGTTTCCCTCCCTTTAAACCACATGCGTGTGCAATATCTTCTGATGATTGCTACCACTGTTAACACCCCAGCTTGTGCCACTGAGATGATCAATGCATTCTGCGTGAACATCAAGCATATTGTCAGCACCACCCACACCAAGGGTAGATTGATTGCTGTGCCCATAAACGTATCAGCCATTGATTCTTTGAGTGCTGCTTTGTCTAATTTAATCATGACAAAAACAAGTCATCTGTTCATCGAACAGATCTTGCTCCTTGTAGTTTGGTTGCTTGCTAATGTCTAACAAGTCAATGTAAGTGGGGCCATCCTTCCTAAAGGTAGCACCAGCATGATCACCAAACTTTTGTTCTTGTTTAATCCACCAATCTGCCATCTCAGGTCTCTCTTGTAGAAGTTTAACCTTGGTGTCCTTGCCTTTAAGAAAACACAGATCACAGTTGCCTGCCAAAGTTTTGCCACCAAAGTTTGTGAGGTTTAAATCAAAGTTTTGTTTCTCCCAAAAATTTGTGACATCTTTTACTGTGTGCTTTGCATCATTCATTGGCGTAACATTTGTCCACACTTCGTATTGTTTCATTGCACTTGCTACTCTTCGAGGTTCATCGTATCTAAGGCCAATAACATTTTCCCAGTTTTTGTGTCCTCTAAGCTTTCGCATAAATCTATACATAACTTTTATCTTCAATTCGCTTGTGCAAAATCTTGTAACAGGATTGGGTAGGTATTTTCTGCGATCCAACAAAGCTTCAAAGGGCTCGCCATTTCTGCTTGCTGTTTCGTATGTAACCTCTTTGGTTCTATATACAGGACGCTCTTCACCAAAATAAAGCTCAAGCCAATGTATCTTCACGCCCCACTTCTCACCTATCTCATGCACAAAGTCCAATGTTTCTGGAGCTTCCTTGCCTGTGTTGGCAAAGGTAACGTACACATCTTCAGGCAATGTTCCACCATGTGCTTGGATAATGTTCCACAACATAAATCCAGAAGTTCTGCCACCACTAAAACTAATGAGTGCTGGCCCTTGTATCTTGTAAGGATTAGACTCCATAGATTCTCTCAACTTGTCCCATTAAATCTTCGTGTGCGTTGTGCAAAAACTTCCACTGCTCATTAAAGTTTTTATTTGTTTCTTTTGTTTTTATGAGTTGGCTTTGCAATCTTCTAATTACTTGAACTAGATCGAGTTTCTTATCAGCAACCACTGCAAGCTGATGTTTGACCATCAACTCCAAGACCTCCTCAATTGGATCTGTTATTGTCTCTAAGTTATCCATCATCCTCCCAAGGTTTCTTCATCTCGTTGTCTGCTAAGTAATACCATGCGTTCTTACCTGGCACACTGTGAGTCTTGACTCTCTCTGCTAGATACTTCTGCACATGTGATACTGCGTACCTTGCGGCTCTCTCTCCTGAAGCCATGTCGCTTTCCTTCAATGCTTGTCTTGCTAGTAGTTCTAGTTCTTGTCTTGTATAAAACTTGCGCCTATCCATACCAGCTGCTACCACCCTTGCTATCTCTACTTCGTCTGGTGAGTCTGACGCATCCACCACCCTAAAGAAGCCACGATCAAAATCAAAGTAGGCCAAGTGTTGATCTGGTTCTCTTGCGTTCCTTGCCTCGTAAAAAATATCGATGTTAGGTTTTTTACCAGACAGCTTGATACCAGAATCCATCCAACCAGCGAAGGCACTACCACCACGCGCTGACATGAATGACAGATCATCTGCTCGTTCTTTACCAGTGTGATGAGCAATGATGACAGCAACACCAAAGAGTTCTATCAGCTTATCGACACGCGATAACATCTCGTGGATCTCTGAGTTAGAGTTCTCTTCTCCACTAAAGAAGTTAATGACTGGATCGATCATGACAATGTCAGGTTTGTGATAGTCAATACTTGTGGCTATCTCATCAATGTCTTTGTCTCTCATGATGTTCTTTCTTAATCTTCCAGAAGCTATAAGGTTTGACTTACCAAGATCTAAGATCTCTCTGTCATGAATGAAAGGCTGATAGTACATGTCGATTCTTTTCTTTAAGAACTCATGAATAATCTCTGCCTGTAACCACATAACCTTTAAAGGTCTATTGAATTGTTTGCCCATAAACTCTGTGCCTGTTGTGGCCGCAGCAGCGAATGCACCCAACCAATGTGACTTACCAATCTTTGGTTTACCCAAGAGCAAGACTCTTGATTGTTCAAAGACAAATGCATCACCCCAAAACTGTTCGATGCGATCTGAGTCCATGCCATCCCAAAAAGGATCACCAAATGTTTTGAGGCCAAGTGGATCTCTTTCAGGTCTCTCTTCTTTCTTTTGTTGTTCGATAGGATCTTCTTGATCCATGATCTCTTTGAGTTCATCTGTTAGTTGTATCTGCCACTGACTTGTCTTCCACTCTGTGATACCAGCTACATCCTCTGGGTTTCTTTTCAAGTGCCCAGTGCAAATACTGTTTACAGTTTGCAATACTTCTTGCACGCTCATGGGTGGGTTGTTTGTTTGATTCCAATCCAAAGCTTTGATGATGACTTCACGCATGCCCCAACCTTCGAGGATCCATTTGCCTACCAATCTTGCAAGCGTATCGTTTCTCATGCCACTGCCAACACCATCCATTGATAGCGGTGTCTTCAAGTCTGAGTTTGATTTGCCTACATTATTAAAGTCATAGATCACATTCATGTCTTGACTTGATAGTATGGGCAAGTCATCCATGTCGCTTGGCTCAACACCGTCCACGCTTTCAAACATGTAATGGTCCGAAGGTGAGACCATGACATAGCCACCCTCTCCTCTGACATCAAGTCTGCCTGTGGTGTTTCTTATTTTTAGATCTGGATTGATGGCATAGAAATAATGATAGCCACCTCTTGGTGTTTTTTGTTTGAGTGTTGTTCTTGTGATCTGTCCTGATTCACAAAAGTCACAGGCCTCTTGCGTGTCTGCATCGAGCACCACAAAATTAATTCCTGTGACAGCTGCCCAATTACAGTTTGGAAATTGTAAGTACCATTGTTTGATTTCTTTTAAGTGTGCTTGCTTTTCAATATAGTTCGCCCACTTAACTCTTGGTGTTTTAGCCCAGCGCTTAACCAACACATCATCATCTTCATACGGATGTCTTGTTTTGAAATAATCTGGTATGACATCTGTCTTGGATCCACAAGGTATTAAATGAAAGTTGTTCTCATAAAAAGAAACCAACATTTCTTTTCTCTTGTTGCCAAGAATCTCTTCTCCTTTTTTATTTAAATGTAATTCCAAGACTAACTCTCTTCTACTGC
>Ga0208425_1000516_pt1 | contig 13525 bp, 13 predicted proteins | sample DEB08_DNA_4_FD_185496 | JGI IMG/M metagenome (GOLD analysis project Ga0208425, IMG submission 185496) | Aqueous microbial communities from the Delaware River and Bay under freshwater to marine salinity gradient to study organic matter... | ecosystem: Environmental > Aquatic > Marine > Coastal ...
CAATAGACTAGTCAGCTTGTCGTCTATCTGATCAAGTCTGGTGTCAACATGAGCGGCCTTGTCTTCAAGAGACTTGATCTGTTGTTTCATCACGCCTAGGGCCTCAGCCGCCTTAGCCTTGTCTTGTTGGGTTTTTAGGTACAGGCCGACAAAACCAATGATAGTTCCAAGGTCGATAGCGTTCATGTCCATGATGAGGCTCACTTAAGAATGGCGTAGGTGGTAGCGCTTAGAGCGATAGCCCCAAGACTTGCGCTGAGGTATAGCATAATTTTATTCTGCTTATAGCTAGCATGCAAGTCTTCTTCAATCACCTTGAGTCTCTGTTCATATGCTAACAAGAGTTCCTTATCGTTGTCTTCTCTGTGTAGCGCTCGCTGAATCTCTTCATCCATCTGAGCAGTACAAGCCTTAACTGCTTCTTCAACTGCCCAGTTACAAAGATCACCTTGGCCTTCAATCGCGCTCTTCACCCTCACAAACTCATAGGGAGTCATAAGGATGGAGGTCTGACCAACCACATGACCTTTCCTAACTTTGATAGTGGCTACAGGCTCAAGGCCCTTGCCCATATAGATCATAGTTGGAGGGAGATCAGCAGGAAGAAGAGGAGTGAAGAAGAGAAGAGCAGAGAGGAGATTAATCATCACAAACAATGTCCTTGTGATTCTTCAACGCCTTATCAACTGCATCCTTGATCCGCTTCTCACAATCGAGCACAGCTCCACCGGCTCTCTTCGCTTTACACTCAGCGAGCTCCATTGCCTGCTCTCTCTGTGCTGACTGACACTCCTCAACGTCAACAATGTATTCAGCACACATGATGAGCGGATCTTGTTGACCAAGGAGATAGCCGACAACACTAGACAGGAGAATAGCCGCTATCGCCATAGCGTAAGGAATCGTGTCTCTGTTCGCTAATAACTGCTCAATCATCGGATATGCACCATCACAAGATCATTAGCGATACGACTTAAAGCCGAGTAACTCTTAGGAGCAACAAGGCCACAGTCTCCACTAGCGTCAACATAGACTCCGCCTGACTCTACAGCTAGAGAGCCTCCTTCGTCAGGAATATCTCTTGAAGCCTTGACCAAACAAGCGCCGGCGAACTGAACGCGAGCAAGATAAAGAGAGCTGCCCTCTGTCTCATCTGCAATAGGAGCAGAGACTACAACACCCCAAGGATGAGCGCTTGAAGAGGTGAGAGCTACCCATTTAGATGACGCTGAGTCATATTGGACAAGATCACCAACAATGAGAGTTGATTCAACTGAGCATTTAACAAACATCACTCGACTCCTTAAAGTTTGATGCATTTTAGATAGGATGAGCCAGAGTTTGGCGTGGGTTGGCCTGGTGTATTGGTCACCTCTTGGACTCTATAGTAATAGTTACTTCCGGCCGTTGTATTATCAATGAGAGCTGTGATTGTCGTTGGGTAAATGTACTCTCTAACTGTGTTTCCATAATAGGCCTTGGGCCCTACAGGATTATTAGCTGAATCAACTATTTGAATAACAATAGCATCATTAGCATCAGCAATAAACTTCATCACAAGCTCAACATAGAACACTCCAACCGCTTCTAAGGTGAAGCCCATTGAATAAGAAGTGTTAGACTTGATGGCGCTTGCATCCGCATCAATAAAGCTAAAATAGCTGGCGTCTGCTGTGCCCGCTCCGCTTGCGTCTCTGATCTGCGCATAGTCCCCAACTTGTGCATTGTTAGGTGAGCCACTGTGATTAAGATCAGTCACCTTAGCCGCATAATCATGATTCTCATTAAATGCGAGTGTACCATCTACACTAGGTGTCTCTCCATTGAGAGAGATTATGTTATGGCTCATATCAACCAACCTTCCAAATATAGAAGACACCATATTGACTTGGCGTAGTGCCCTGATTGGCTACAGTGTCAATATTGGCACCTGTGCTTAAATCCCAATCATATGATGTGTCTGAACTAATACTTAGATAAGCCGTGCCCCAACCGTTAGACTGTTCCGCGTTTGACGTTGCACCAATAAAGCAACCTCCATAACTAGTAGCGCCCTGCATGAGCTGTAGCTTTTGATGCCAAGAAGAAGCAGTATTCTCAACATGGAAAGCCCATTGTACTATGTAATCACCAGCCGGAAGAGTGAACGAAGTACACCAGTCACTTGTAGTCGTAAATGATAGGCCTGTGATGGTGCTAGTAGGTGATGTGTCATAGAAGTAATAGCTATCACCTGAACTCATACCTGTAGCCGGACTGTTTGAATAAGCTGAGCTTTCACCTTGTCCGAATCGAGCGTAGCCAATGGCCGCCGTTGCTGTGATGTCACCGGCTCTATCTGGCGTGTTGTTGTTGATCTCAATAGCGTTGTGACTCATCAGATGATCTCCCAATGTGTACCGGTTGAGACAAGAGTGATAGCTGAATACTGAACGTCTAAAACATAATCAGTTGTTGAGTCATCAATGTTAGATGTCTGTGGGTCTATGGTGATAGTCCCTGTTCCCATGTTCTTGATTCTGATCTCTTCTCCGGAGCTCACTCCGGTTGTCGGAAGAGTGATTGTGAATGTTCCAGTACATGAGTAATGATAGCCGGCCTGAGCATTGGCAGGGTCCGCAGTAATAGCGCTATAAGTATAGCCTCCACCTCCTCCGCCTGCTGAAGCCTCTGCACCCCATGAGCTTGTGGCGTTGTCATAGGTCAACACATAGTTATCAATACCAGCTCCGGCAGTGAATGAAACATCACTAAGGTCATTGAGTGACTCGCTAGTGATTCCACTAATGAAAGCGCTTGACGTGTTGTCCATCGCTGAGAGATCGAGTGAAGAGATATTGCTAGGGACAAGGGCCTTGTCTGTAGCAGTGGCCGCCGTCGCTTCTGCATTGGTCGCTATCTCGATAACACCGGCTACAGTCTCAGAGGCCGCCGCCGCTGTCGGTGCCGCTTCTGCTCCCCATGAGCTAGTTCCGTTGTCATAGGTCAACACATAGTTATCAATGCCAGCGCCGGCTGTGAAGCTCACATCACTTAAGTCATTAAGACTCTCTCCTGTGATGTCACTGATGAAAGCGCTTGTTGCGTTGTCCATCGCTGAAAGATCAAGACTTGAGATGTTACTAGGAACTAGCGCTTTGTCTGTAGCAGTGGCCGCCGTCGCTTCTGCATTGGTCGCTATCTCAATAACACCGGCCACAGTCTCAGAGGCTGAAGCGGCCGTTGGTGCTGCCTCTGCTCCCCAAGAGCTTGTTCCGTTGTCATAGGTGAGAACATAGTTATCAATCCCAGCTCCGGCAGTGAATGACACGTCTGAGAGATCATTAAGACTCTCACCTGTAATGTCACTCAGGAGTGTTCCTAGCTTTGTATCAACTCCGGACAGGTGACCGTCTATGTTAGCATTAGCCGCTGTATAGTTGGAAGCGGTATGGTCTGCCGCTATATCGTCACCACTAACAACTACAGCACCGGTCAAGGTGTTCACTGAAGTGACTGGAGCGCTTGGAACTAACTCAGCCCCCCATGATGTTGTGGTGTTGTCATAGGTCAACACATAGTTATCAATACCGGCGCCGGCTGTGAATGACACGTCTGAGAGATCATTCAATGATTCACTTGTGATGTCTGAGATGAAAGCGCTTGACGTGTTGTCCATCGCTGAGAGATCGAGTGAAGACACGTTAGACGGAACAAGAGCTTTGTCTGTCGCTGTTCCTGCGCTCGCTTCTGCATTGGTCGCTATCTCGATAATACCGGCGACAGTCTCAGAGGCCGCCGCCGCTGTAGACTCTGCCTCTGCTCCCCATGAGCTTGTTCCGTTGTCATACTTTAGGACGTAGTTATCAATCCCAGCTCCGGCAGTGAATGACACGTCTGAGAGATCATTGAGACTCTCTCCTGTGATGTCACTAATGAAGCCGCTGTTATTATTGAGAAGGCTGATATTGTCACCGGACTCAAGCTGTGAAGCTAGCTTACTGTCAATGCCTGAGAGATGGCCGTCAATGTTCGCGTTCGCCGCTGTATAGTTCACCGCTGTATGATCGGCCGCTAAGTCATCACCACTGAGAACCACAGTTCCGGTCTGAGTGTTCACGCTTGTTACTTGGTCGGTGTTGTCAACTTTATCAAGTTTACTGTTGGTAATAGTTCCACCCATGTCAGCATTGACCAAGAGGTGATCACCAACGGCCCATGTCTGACCATAGATGGTTCCGGCGGTATCGATAATATAGAGATCACCTTGAAGCGCGTTGGTCAGTGATGGAGTTCCAGCGCTAGCGTCAAAAGTTCCTTTATATGTAAGACCAGCCGCGAAAGTTCCCAACTTTGTATCAATGCCTGAGAGGTGCCCATCTATGTTAGCGTTCGCCGCTGTATAGTTGGAAGCGGTATGGTCTGCCGCTAGGTCATCAGCTGAGAGAACTACAACACCTGTAGCGCCATTGACTGAATCAACAGCGCCACCGCCGCCGCCGCCTCCACCTGTAAATGTATCAGTTTTAATAGCCATGATTCACTCCTTAGCGGTTAAAGCCTGCAACAATAACAACTGAATCACCTGCTCCGCTCTTAGCGTATGCAATAGAGGTGATAGAGCTAGCCGCTTGAAGCGCTTGGCTATCAATCTCAAAGCGACCAAAGACAGGGATTACGCCATCTGTGTTTCCCTTGCCATCACCGGCTCCATCTGCCGCTCTTAACTTAAGATAGCTGACTGCTGACGTTGAAGAGCTGATGAGCGCGACAAAGGCAAACTGTAGACCGTCTGTGATCTGTGTTCCAGTCACTGTGTCATAGAACTCGTTAGAGGTTAGAGTGTGCCAATCGGTATCAGCTACCGCGCTAGCGTTGAAAGCTCCTACGAGCTGACCGGCAGAAGCCGGATTGTTTACATTAAGCCTGCTCATTTTTTTTTTCCTCAATCTGTTGGTTGGGTGGTGTGCGCTTGCTCATCACATTAGCGCCGGCATAGATAAAGAAGAGAGTATCAATAAGGCCTAAGACCTCAGTATGCGCCTTGTCGAGTAAGGCAAGGAGAAGACAAGCTGCTAGGGTAGTATAGAAAGCAAGCGCTTTTCTACCTCCTGCCTTGTCTAATAGCTTCGCTTGTTCATTGGTCATCGAAGTCATCCGCCGCCAATCTGTAAACATGAGCAAACTCAAGGAGCTTTCTCTGTCGCTTGATTACACCTTCACCTCTTGAACCGTCCGGAAACTCTCCATGAGCGTTCCCCTCAATGGTTGTAATGTAGCCTTCATTCAGAGTTGAGCTGTCAACACATAGAGTAATGTGATCACCTTGCATTGATCGCTTGGCGGCATAGACAACAACAATATCTCCAGGTTGAACCTTCTCAGGTGAGATCTTCCTAGAGGTCTGTCCCCATGCTTTGTACATACGATAGCAAGAGGGAAAGATCTTTTTTCTGATGATCGCCTTGACTCTAGTGTGACACCAAGCCGCAAAAGCTCCACACCAAGCAAACTGTCCATTCTTGATATAATCAGCTTCCCAACTCCAACCGATACCATGAGAGGTCTTGATGTAAAGATTGACTCTCTCTGAGGGATCATGGACAAGCGCTTCCCATTCCGCGTGTGCCCTCTCAATAGCCTCTCTCACATTGTCATTGATATGAGGAGTCTCAAAGCGATTGTAAGCCGCCGTTGGCAGGTCATCGAGATCGAGTTTGACTTGATTGAGAGAGCGGTTAAGCCTTCTGACTTGGTGCTCAAGATCTGTGATTGTTGTCTCTAGTTCTGCTTTTGTAGGCATATCAACTATACTCCTGAGCGTCTTCAGTGGAGTCTATCACATCTGAAGAGTCTGCTAAATAAGCGTCTTGTTTGTGTTCGGTTGAAGCGTTCCCATAAGTGGTTGGTTCAAGTGTGCCACCTGCTGAACTTATCCCATGAGCCGCGGTGAATGTGATTGTGCTTCCAGAGATAGAATCAATCTCTAGTCCTGTGATTCCATTATCGTGATCACCGTTAGGAAGATAATCAACAATATCGCCGGCTGTAAAGAATGAGGAATCGTCAAGGCTTGCTCCACTGTAGTCATCTTGGTTGACAGTCACTGAGGTGGTGTCAGGTATTGTTGCGACTGTCGCAGTAGCGTTCCAAGCTACAGGATTCAAGCCGGTTGTTAGTAACTCCAACTCGCAACCTTCACCCATAAGCTCTTGGTGAATCGAGCGAACCATACCGACACCTTCAGTTACTCCATAGGTGTCTCCATAACCTCTTAAGTGCGGTGAACTCACTGTCACATAGGAACCAACATCTAAGAAAATAGAGCTGCCGGAACCAATCGAACCTCTCCACACTCGAAGAGGATTCGAGAGTACATTGAAGATTCTCGATGATGAAGGGAGAAAGTAGCTGAAGTTGTCACCGGCGTTTCTTCCAAACTGTGAAGAGTTAACACCTGGTAGCTTGAGAGTAATCTTAGCGCTCTCTCCTCCATAGCGGTTTATAGCTTCTTGGTTGTTGAAGATGACCTCTCCTAAGTACTCATCTTCTGTTGGATCATAATCAAACTCATATTTGATCTGTGTCACTATGTCTTCATAGATCCCCCAATAAGGAGGAGTATCAGTCAGCCAATCGCCTTCAAGGATAGTTAGAGCTGAATCAGCTTGGCGCTCTGCTCCTATAGGCTGAAGGCTTATTCTACTTTTACCAGTCGCTTCATCTCTCTTCATTACCAAGACAGCACCCATCAACCGAAGAAGGCTATTAAAGGTGCTCCTGAGGTCTGTTCCATCACCGGCGAACTGATCAGAGAGAACAAAAGGACAAGATGTGTCTATTGAAAGAAAGCTCTCTTCATCTATGTCATCAGACTTGATGTTTAGACCAAGGCCTAGGAGATCATAGTCACCGTTGATCTCGTCTCCCCCTCCACTCTCCAAGAGCTTCAGCAGAGCTAGCCCCGGTCTCTCTCCTGTAAAGGAGCTCCCTCTAAAGATGAGCGCTCTCTCTGCTCCTGTCCAATCTCCAAAACCAACCAACTTCTGAAAGTTTGAATCATCACTAATGTGAATCAGCTTTCCAACTGCTGAACCTCCAAAGCTAGCGCTAGTTTCATGAGTTGCTTTGAATGTTTGGCGCTTAATGGTCTCTGTGGTTCGATCATAGAAGGCCACAATCACATCATAAGTCTCACCTGCTACAGCTGAAGAAGGCAGATTGAGAGAGCCTTCAACTAGGATAGCTGACTCATAAAGCTGATAGTATGCCTTGGCTACATCTCTTAGCTGATAGGTTCCATTCATCGCTCTAAAGGTTGAACGGATTGGCTTTACATATCCCGGAGTCTCAGCGCTGATTCTCTCAATATATGGGTCAATTTCTGAACCTATATCGAGAGGATAATAAAGCCTGCTCAAGTCATCAAGGCTCATAGCTGTTCCGGAGTCTGACCAACGGTAGGAGGTAGGAACATAGAAGCCTTCACTTCTTGTCCGATCAAACTCTCTAAACTTGTTAGAGCCTACCCATAGGTTTAGATGCGATCTAAAGGGAGAGCCGCTCAACTTGCTGTATCTAACAATGTTATCAGCTGAAAGTCTCCAATGTCCAAAACCTCCACTGATTCCCTGTGTTGAGCTAGGTCCATCTGAGGTCAATACATCATTGATTACATTAGGCCACTGTTTAACCTCTTCATCTCCTAAGGAGTGCTGTTTCAGTTCTCCTCTTGGTAGCTTAACTTGGAACTCAGCAGTGGAAGAGATCTCACCAGCTGTGAAAGCATCGCTTGGAGTTGAATCAGCATTGATCACATAGCCGGGAAGGGAAGCAGTGAAGGCCGTTATAGTTGGATAGACGCAATCCTCAGTTTGTGCACTATCTTGTGCCCTCTTTAGCCTTGGGTATCTTGGATGCTCTCTGTGGTAGTCATCCCTAGCTTCACCAGAAGGGAGAGACTCATCAAAGTCATCAAGAAGATTAGTATAGCCAAAACCAACATTGACAGAGGCTTGAAAGGTGTTGGCAGTGATAGCCGCTGTGGTGTCTGTAATCAGCCTAACAGGGTCACTATTCTCATCATGGAATAGGTCAAGGTGATACTCTAAAATGCTGCCCATTCGACCGTCAAAGTAATGATAGCCTTGAAGGAGTCTAGTCTGATTGATCTTGTCTGAGAGGTCTCCATCAATGAGCGCTGTTAATGGTACGATTGAGAGAGAGATTGTGTCTCCTTCTTCAACCGTTGGACTTGCCTCTATAAAGCCATTAATGATTTCAACATATTCAGAGACTGAACCATCTGCATATAAATGAGCTCCAAATAGCTTCGCTCGTCTTCCTCTAAATGTGGTGATCTCTGTTGCGATCTCAGGAACAAAAGAACCTTCTAGGCCTACCTCATGATTCTGAGGAGATGTTCCCCCTTGACCTCTTGTCACAAATACAGTCACTGAGTTAGCTGTACTTGCTCTGACTGTTTCCGCTCCTATGTGCATGAGTCTTGGATAACTTAGAGAGCTTAGGTCTGAATCTACTGATATTGTTGAATCTGCTCTATTTGATGAGTTGGTCAGTTGTGCTCTTGTTGAAGCGCTCCTTGCGCCACATCGACCAAACACAACTCCGGGGTCTCCAAGATCACCGCGTCTATCAATCTGAAGAGTGACAGATAAAGGAGAGTATTGAGCGATTCCTCCAGAAGGATCAACCGAAGCGCTAAAAGCTCCAACTGAGATGATGCCTTCTCTGTCATCATAGTTGATTCCGGTTGCTATGGTTGAATCAAGATTATTGCTACTTGGTGGTGTGTTAGAGTGATAGCGATATTGTAGACCGGCGACTTGTAGAGCAAAGACTCTTCGACCATTGGCGCTAGAAATAGTCATGGTGTCACCTCAGGGACTAGCAGGTCATAAATATGAACAGTGATGGGGAGCATTTGAGTAGTCTCAATAACCACATTCAATAGATCCCCTCTGTTAGCGCTTGGCACATAGAGAGGCCTTACAGGCTCAGGTAGAGTATTAGTTGGAGCGCTAATCAGCTCTGAACCTGTGAATGCTGTAGCTAACTGATCTTGATCATGTTGGAGGTCAAGGCCCTCCTCAAACTCAATCCCATAATCCAAGACTGTTCCGGTGTAACTGTTCGACGCAGTAGAACGAAGAGAGGCTTTCATATTCACATTAGTGAACTCAAAGTTGCTTGCTCGATACTGAATCAATAGAGCTAGGTGACTTGAGAGAGGAGTTGATTGATAGAGGAAGTTATAAGTTCGATTTATCTTAGTGCTTCCACTTGTACCAGTAGCAAAGCTGACCATCCCACCAACAGATGCCAAGATGTCTTGTCCAATGTGATAGTGAGCCTGTCCTAGAAACTTACAGTTAGAGAGTTGAGCGGCCGCGCTAGCCATCTGTGCCACTGTTCCACCAAAGAGGATTTGATTGTTATAGCAACCTTCAGCGCTTGGTAGTTTTGAGAATCCTGTTGGTATCAGCATTTATACACCTATGATTGAAAGCGCTCTAATATAGAGAGGTGATGTGTTGACCTTATTGTCTATGCTCAAGAGAAGCCCTTGATTGTTTGGTGTCCCATCTAAGCCTACTCGATACATAGATAGTCTAAACTGATCACTCAGCGTGATCTCCTCTAGTCTTAGTTTCAAGCTGTAGCTGTTCCAACCTCCAGAGGTGATAGAGAGTCTGTGACCAAATATGTCAATAAATGATCCTGCTCCATAGTTCACCACATCAATGAAGACCTTCACCTCTAAGTCGTCAATCTGATTCATCCCCCCATAGAGAGCAACATTGGAGAACATCGCTTGAGGATCAAAGATGCCTAGTCCAACCGCTGGACTAGTCCCTACTCTAGCATTCTGAGCCCCTGACCATTGAAACAGAGTTCGACCACGCTTTCTCAGTGTGGTCAAGTTAGCTAGAGTCTCAACACCGAATCGAGCGCTAAGAGGTAGATCAGCCCCAAGGCGATCAATACCTTGAGGTATAAAGCTATCTGAGCCTTGACCAAGAGAGCCGGTGGTCAATGGTGAACTCAGCTCACTCCACCTAGCTTGAATGAAGGCAAGTTGAACAAAGCCCGGATTGACTGCTTGAACCTCTAATGTGAGTAAGACCTCTTGGTCTGTCTCTGCTCCGGTTACTGTGATTGTTGCTTCCTCAAAAGCTGAAGCAAACCTTGAAGAGTCTGTGATAGTCACCGGTGCAGATGTGTATTTATTGCTTGAAGTTGGGAAGGTCACTGAGGCCTTAAAAGTTCCGCCGGCCGTTGTTGTGTGAGCTCCAAGTCTTACCTTGATTTCATTGTGAATATTGGAAGGTCTAGGAATGTACCAGTCACAAGCCACAACATAAGATGTTGAATTGATCTCAAAGACATCCTCATCCCAATATTGATTCAACACATCACCACAACCACCGACAGCAAAAGCGTAGTTCTGAAGATCTCCAAGTCTGCTTATCTCAGTTGTCCTTAAAGTGAGACCTGCTGTGGTTCTAGCAGGATCAACTAAAGTTGGTGGTGATGTGTATGAGTTGCTCATAGGTGCTCAATCTCCAAGCTCACAGGAACTCTTCTTCTTAATCTTGTTGGATAGGCTAGGTCAAAGTCTGAGCTAACTAGACTTCCTCTGACTCTGCCTTGGTCACCGTTGTCTTCAGAAGTATAGAGGAGATCATAAGCCTCCTGACTCCCAACAACTTGAGCAGTCCTCAACGCTCGCCTTGAATCACCCCATCCTTGATAGAAGTTGATTCGCTCCCCCGGTCCGACCAAGGGAAGGAAGCGCTCTGTAAAATGTCTGTAGTCATCGCTTTCATCAAGTAGCGCGTCAAGGTCAAAGGCTAGAGAGCTTGTGACATATGATCCAATGAAGTTTGAAACATAGCCTCCACCAATCTTTCGTCTGCTCTGTCCTACGTTCTCAACTCTTAGATGATGAGATTGATAAGGTCTCGATGGGAGTAGAACCCCGGCGTTTTTATGCGTTGATGTGACTCTTGAAAAAGTGCCATCTACAACCGGAGTCTCATTCCCTGTGAATCCAAGGAGGTCTCTCAAGGTGGTTGAAGTCCAAGCTACATCACCCTTGCTCGTTGGATAGTAACACCTAGTGAATCCCTCATCAGTGATAGTCCAAGTAATGTCAGTTCTAGCTTGTGCTGTATTGTCTTGTTCTTGAAGAGTTTTGAGACCAAAGTCATCAGCGTCCCCTTCATCATGACCACGAATAAAGACGCTCACATCTTGAATATCACTCAGCAAGAGAGGAAAGTTGAAGTTGTCAGAGCTTCCAACTTCATCAATGCGATAGGTGACATCTGACAGGCTCAAGAAGCCTCTTGTCCAATCGCTGGGAGCTGTGATCACATAATCTGAGCCAACTAAAGTAGCGCTCAATGTAGATGATCCAAAACCAAGTGGGTCATCTGTTCCAGTCTTGGTCAAGGTGAAGTCAACATCACTGCTTATCTCTACCTTGTCGTCTTCGTTGATGGTCGCTGTCCAAGTCGTACCGACACCACCAACAAGGCCTCCATACTCTAACTGGCCTTGAGCCTTAAGAGATGAGGATGAGCCGCGCCCATTAAGGAAGAAGAGGACATCCTCATAAACTCCCTCACCTGCTGAGAAGGTAGGCATAGAAACATTGCCACCGCCTGACCGAGTGAAGAGTTGATCACCGCTTAGGCTTCTCATGTCCCAAGCGCTAAGAAGTGCAAACTGTGGAGCTGGATTATTCAATGGCATTAGTAAGCCCTCCTAGGTGCGCCTCTTCGTCTAGTATTCTGTAGATTAGTGATCCGATCCGCAAGGGCTTGTTCAGCCGCTCTTTGTGTGTCGTATATCACAGCACCGCCAAAGTTGATATTGAAGACCATAGCTGTCTGTTCAGCTTGCTCTCTCTCAGGAGCCGGCGCTGTCTGTGGTGTTCCGGTGGGTGAGGTGACACCACCGCCGGAAGAAGAAGCTCCACCGCCTCCACCTCCAAGCGCTTTCCCTACTATGCCTGCTGACGCACTAGCCACACCATAAATAGCGGCCGCTTTTAAGTGTCCGGCCGCTAGTCCGGCCCCTCCGGGAATCACTGAAGCCGCCGCCGCTTTTGCTAGCTCCATTAAACTTTGAACGGCCGCTTGTCTTCCGAGGCCTACTAATATTTCACCTATAGACTGATTGAAGCTCTTACCAAATAGTAATGAGTTATAGGCCGCCTCAGCCATACCAGCTCCATAAATAGAAGCAAACTCACCAACCTTAGCAATCTGTGCATCAATGGATTGATTGATGATGTTTTGGCGCTCGATAGCCTGCCTTCTGTTTAGCTCTGTGATCTCTTCTTGTGTGTGTGCGTTTAGCTCTAGCTCTCTAGCATATCTGATCTCAAGGAGTCTTAGCTGTTTCTCTGTTTGGTCTTTGGTGAGATTGGCTTCAAACTCTAAAGTATCATAGATGAAGTTTGCTCTTTGCTGTGCTTGTTGTTGCTCCATAGCGAAGCGTTGAGCGTCCTCTTGTTGTTGAATCTGTGTTACCTGGTTCTCATACTTCTTCACCGCTATGAGAATCTTATTGGCGTTGTCTTCTGCTAGTCTGACCTCTTCTTGATAGCGCATATTGAGAACATCAAGAGCGCTTGCTCCATTGATTCGAGCGCTTTCAATCTCTAGTGATCTGATCTGTTGGAGCTCCGCTTGGAGCTGTCTCTCTCTAGCTAGTCTCTGAGCTTCGCTTCTAGCCCTTTCAAGCGCCATCTGATTTCGACGCTTTTCAGCTTCTGCTCTCCTCTTCTCTGAGGCCGCTTTCTCTATATCTGAGATCTCTGCTTGGAGTCGCTTTCTTTCAGCCGCTATAGCTTGTGATCTTACATTCTCAGCTATGTCTTCAATCGCTTTGAGGTCAGCAATCTTTTGCTTACTCCCAATAGTCGCGATCTCTCTTTGTGCGTCAACGCTATCTTTGACACCTTGAAGCTCTGCTATCCTTGCCTCATTCAAGAGCTTGGCTTCTTGGTCTGCTATCTGTTTCCTAAACTCAGGAGACTGCTTGAGCAGCTCTTCTTTCTTGGCCTCAAACTTAGCGAACTCTTCAGCGCCTTGTTGTGTGAGTCTATCCGCTTCTGCTTCTTTCTTGGCCAGCTTCTCTCTAAGCCTAGATAGCTTCTCCATAGCGGAAGCCCTGCGACCTATAGCAAGTCCAGCCAAGTCATTAGCTTGAGCGCTTCCAAAAGTCGCTGAAGTCTGTTTCTCAAGGAGAGAGATCTCACTTTTCAGCGCTTGAATAGACCTATCGAGCGCTTCGTTTTTCTCCCTTATTGATTGCGCCATCTCAAGAGGTAGCTTGGCAGACATTGAGAGGATTCTAAGCTCTTTAATCTGCTCTTGATTGAGCTTGACTTGAGCGGCCGCTAGTTCCTCTATTGCGCTTGTAAGCTCCGCAGTGGAAGCAATATAAGCATCACTTCTGATATTGGCTCCGCTCGCCTCATTAGCGTACTCTTTGAATGCTTGAATAAGCT
>Ga0208425_1000517_pt1 | contig 13519 bp, 35 predicted proteins | sample DEB08_DNA_4_FD_185496 | JGI IMG/M metagenome (GOLD analysis project Ga0208425, IMG submission 185496) | Aqueous microbial communities from the Delaware River and Bay under freshwater to marine salinity gradient to study organic matter... | ecosystem: Environmental > Aquatic > Marine > Coastal ...
AGGGTTCTTCAGTACGTAAACTTCTCCCTCTGTTGACAGTACATAATTAACCAAAGAAGAAAATGCAGCATCGTTAAACGATTTATAATTTCCTGGTTTATAGAGTGGGTGCTTTCTTGATATGTACTTACCATTGACATACATCTTTAAAGGGTTGTTTAAAGTATTAGTCTTAGGATTATTTTTAGTATTATGCTTTTTGATTAATATTGAATAGCAAGACTTACACCTACGGTTGCGTGTTTTTGGATTCCAATTCACACCAACTTCTAATAAAATACCACAGTCTAGACACTCATTATCCATCTATCATCTCCCTCAGTTTATCAAAATCTTTTTGACGTTTGTATTTTAAATCATCTTCTATCTGTAGTCCATAAACTTCTGATGGATCACAGTAACTTTTTAACTCTTTAGTATAATGAATAGTTTTACCAAGAGCGTCAGGATCAAGAGCCACAATAACTTTGTCAAAGGTATCGATATAATCTTTATGCTCTTTCAACAAGCTTGTACCCAACAGCGCTACACCTGTAACACCTATTAAGTTCTCACCAATAACTGTTGCTGACACAACATCCTCAACAACGACAGCTATACTCTTACTAGGTTTGATACAATAGGAATAATACTTTGCCTCCCCTCCGTACTTATACCATTTAGGCTGTGCATTGTAGAGCGCCCTACCTATTGCATCAACAACCCTGCCATTCTTGTAGATAGGAAACACAGCACGTTGGCTTTTACAATCATACAGTAACTCTATGTTTAAATCCCAACGTCTCTTAAATCGCTGTACATAAGCGTTGTCACCATCCGTTATATACTCAGGCATCTCAAACTTCTTAGGTGTAACCCTTTCCTCCACACCCTGTATCTTATTCTTTATTGTCTCCACTAGCATTGGTGTTAGTGTAGCGCCCTTAACGTCACAGCTATTCCTGTAGCAGTTGTATATAACTAACCCATCTTTGTTTGTGGCTGTAAACTTCTTGACTCCGTTGCAGATAGGACAGTCTAATGTGATTGTCTCCCCTTCCTTTACGTCTAGTCGTCTTATAAAATCATTACTAGGTTTGTTTACCATTGTTATTCTCTCTCCTTTCTAAAGCACTTGCTGCAGATTTGTATGTGTGTCGAATATAAGGACGCATTGATTGAGGCGAGTTGTGTCCTGACACTGCCATGATCTGCGTTGTGTCTACTCCTGCCTCCACCATTTCTGTTATGGCTGTCCGTCTCATATCCATTGCTGTTAATTCCTTTGGTAGTCCTGCCTCTTCCTTTACTCTGTTTACCATTCTACCTATGTCCACATCAGCGTATATTATATAGCCTCCGTTTCTAGGATAAGGATGTGGGGCAACATACTCTTGAAACCCAAAGTCTTTGTACTGTTGTTCCAACATCCTGTACATATTTATATTAATAGGAAGATGCACCTCTGCCCTTTTCTTTGATTGCTCTAGGTCAAGTCTACGCTCCTCAAAGTTTATGTTGTCCCATTTGAGTGAGCGCATATCACCTATCCTCTGAGCAAACGTGTATGCCATTTGAACTATAAGACCTATACTTCTCCACTTGTACTCTGCGTAAGCTGTGTCACAAAATAGTCTGACTTGATCTGCTGTCCACATAACCTTGCGTGGTTGGGTCTGCATCTTCTTAACAAACCTCATTGGATTATTCGGCATGAGTTCCAACTCAACAGCTAAATTAAAGAGTACCGATGCCACTGTTGAGGTAAGGTTTGCTGTCCTAACACCTGACTTTAACCACTCTTGGTAGGCTTTTTTGCACTCAGACACGCCAATCTTCCCTAGATTAGTACGACCAAGTGTAACTTTGGGGCTGAAAAACGTCCTCACAGCACGTTCAATACAGTAATCGTAGTCTCTTTGGGTTCTTAATCGCAGTGACAGGAACTGTGGTGTCGTCCTGTAGTAGGCAACAAGATCATCAAAGGTCTTTATCATTATCCATCTCCTCCCAAGTCTTAGAAAAGATATGTTTACCCACAAACAATAGTGCTACTATATATACAATCAAGAGTAAGGTATAACCATACATCACTTCATCTCCTTTGGTTTACGTAAAGGTATTCTAACCTCCACTACTTTCTTTTGTCGCCACATTACAGTCCTCTCTCCGTTGCCTTCAAACGCAATGGCAAGAGCATCTTTACTCACAAAACCAGGGTCTAGTTCCCAAACATATCCGTTCTGTTTGTTCTCTCTAGCTTGGTGTATAAACTCTTTGTTTTGCTCCACAAAAACAAATGCTGCAAATCCTAAAAATAGTTCTGTCATGTTACTTCTCCCATCTATAAAATATATGTCTATCAATTCTAGTCGTTCTTGTTTTCGTCTTTGCCCACGCAGGTCTTACGTAGGTTGCGTGGTAGTGTGTTGCCCCTTCTGTTATGTCAAGCACAATAGTCTTGGTTAACAAAATGGATGCGTGTTCTAAGGCTAGACTCCATGTCCTACTCTCAAAGTTTGGTTCGTCTTTCTTGCCATCACAAAACCAAGTGAACTGACACTTCCAACGAACAGGCTTGTTTGAGTTCTTGTATGTCACAGCCTCCTTTACTACCTCGCATACTGTATCAGGGAATCTATTGTCGGCTACACGATTAAGAACTACTTGCCCTACAGCCATTTGTCCTATCATCGATTGATTGCCTGCCTCATGGTAGATGTTAACTGCCATGCACATCAGTGCTGTTTCTAAGAACATCAGCTATCTCCTTAAATTCTTCTATAATATATGTGTCGTGTTCCTCTGTATCATCAAACTCCTCATCTAACAATACTGTGCCATCTCTGCCTTTCATAGTTACCTCCTTTAATGTAATACTTCATAGTCAAACTCAGGGTCATGCTCTACGTAACCCACTATCTTTGCGTCAATAATGGTGTCGTGTTCTATGTCCCAATCACATTCTCTCGCAACGACTTCTGTGTTAGGTGCATCATGCTCAACCTTTATTATTATATACGCCCACTTACTCATAGGATAAGTTGAACAAATGCGTTCAATCCCATAGTCATGGTAATCAAAAAGAATAGGATAAACAATAGTGCTAGTCCTTCATCATTATTATTGTTATCATTCTTCATGACAAAAGTTCCTCCAAAATTTACAGTTGTTATCTGCTTTGCATACTCTTTCATGCTTGGCTGTTTCCCAACACTCCGATTGCCAAGGTGAAAAGTATTTAGTTGTAAACCTATCCACCCAATCTTGTCCATCTACTGCCCATAGTCCTAGTATGGGTAAGGGTATGAGCAGAAGGAAGACTACAAAAAATGCCATGCCAAAGCCTTTGTTATGATATGCTTTCATTTATATTCTCCTATCCTGTTTGTAATAATTTACCACAGACACCACACTCATAGCCATGATATCTGTGACCATCTTCAGTAAACTCATAATAGATTGCGTTGTCATCGCAACTATGTTCCTCTTGCTGTTCTTCTTCATTCATACTGCTCTCCTATCCATCTTACTATCTCTCCTGTGTTCCACTTGGCACATTCTTTCTGTGCATCTTCGTAAGTGTCAAACACTTTGACAGGAGATTTGTCGTCCCACATAGCGCCACACCCTTCCTTAACATACTCAGTATCCTCTTGTTCAAAAGGTGTGAATAGTATCGCCCACTTAACTTGTCGCTCATTCATCATTTTTCTCCTTTGGTAAATCTTCTTTAAGTTGATAGTCACAATACCAACCACCTCTATGTTGTTGTTCAAACTCTAATAGATTTGCTAGTCTATACATAAGAGTTTCTATCTCACAAATGTGTTCATAGTAGACAGGTATTTTCTCTGACGTATTACAGTTAAACTCTCTCAATATATTAACGTACCTGAGTAGTTCTATTCTGTCCTTTGGTTCTATCTTAATTGTCTTCATTTTTTAGTTCCTTTCTTAAAAGTTTTGCTTGAAAAATTTCGTGTTGATGCCTACGCTTGGCAACCTTTTCCCTCTTGTCGTTTATGGTCATGGTTGCCTTGCGTATAAACATAGGATTACGAGGCTTGGGTTGTTTAGTCTTTTTAGGCACTAGCCATGCTCCACCCTTTTGGTATGCCCCACGTTATGCGACTTTGAATATCCTCCACAGTTGAGACACAATCCGTACTATTACCCTCGTCATCACATCCAATGACAAGACTTCGATTTACCAACATCATATCCTGATCGTTATATTTTATGTTGAACCAATGTTTGTCCTCAGCACTTACATACAAGCCTTCATCGTCTACATAAATACCGTCACCTCCTGTTGGTGTGCGTACCACATCAAAGGCTCTAGGCTTATGCGTCATGCCTATTTCTTTGGTGAAACTTAGATGCTCATAGATAGTCTTGTAGTCTCCGTTGTAATCTATTTGCATAATCGCCCTATGTTTTGGGTCTATCAATATAGCTTTCATTACGCTACCTCCTTTCCGAAATACCTTTTAGCTGTATCAGTTGTAATGATGTACTCGCCACCACCTTTTTGATCTTGGATAAGATAAGGCTTAGTCCTAGCCTTGCGTCTAAACCCTGACAGCTTAAACTGTTTGCCATCTAGTGTAGCAATCTTGGTAAGGTCTAGCTTATCCATACTAGCAAAGTCCTCTAAGTCTTTCTCACTCTGAGACTTAGCACCTTTCATTCTAAGGTTAACTTTAAATGTAACCTCAGTATCGTTGAAGTTAGCACTACCAACCTCCACAATAAACTGTTCAAGACTTTCATTATCGTTAAGAGCATCATCTAATATTGCCCTAAGATCTTTTACCATTTTTCTATTTAATAACATTTCGTTCTCCTTTTAATTTAAAATTGAAAATACCATCTTACTAGTTGATCTAATACATAACACGCTCCAACGAGCAATATAAAAACAGATAGTCCGTGACCACTTTCTTTATACATTCTAACCTCCATAATTAATCTGATAGATGTAATACGCATAGAGTGAGAGGTATAAAACCCATTCGTCTAATCGCATTGCATATACCATTGTTGTGTACATTATTAGTCTCACTTCATGCCCTCTAGTATGTGAGCTATAACATCTATAGTCCATCCATTGCCTAGCATCTTGTATTGCTGAGACTTAGATATAGGCTTAACAATCCCATCAAAGTTGCCCATGATACAATGGTTGTCAGGAACAGTCTGAAGTCTAGCACATTCCTTTGGTGTGAGCTTTCTCCAATGTAGTTCGTCAACACTATCCCATTCGTGTCTATCGTAACTACCTCGTCCACCAACTCTAACAGCCTTAGACTTATCCCTAATCTGAGACACTACGACATTATCTTTTTGAACTGTGCTAATACAGTTTGTCTTATCATCAGTCCTGACTTCTAGGTAAGGCTTTAAAGGTAGGTCTAGTTGGTTGTCTTTCCTCACTCCATCAACCTTACGTCTATTAACTATACGTCCACCCTTAGGATCAGTAGTAGCAACCTTAGGCTCTCTGTGACCACCTTGCATAGTTGTTAGTGTTGGAGCTTTACCCTCAGGAGAATAAACACGCTTGATAATATCATAGCCTTTTATCTCTGCTGTCTCTCCTACTTGTATACAGCCATCAGCAACAGCGTAAAGGCTGTCAGTTGATTGTTTATACTGATTGGATAGTAAAGCGCCTGACTTGTCCTGATCAGGCTTAAATGCTCTGCTACGTGGGTTATTCCTAGCTCTCTCTTGTGCTTGATCTGAGAGTGTCCACGTATCGTCTAAACCTTGTTCTAGGATATCAGCCAAGACTATACCCTTATCTTTTGGTTGAGCTATAGGGATAGCTTTGTATGTGTCTCCATCTTTTCCCATTGAATCTCTAACACCAAACCAATAAAGCCTGTATCTGTTTTGTGCTGATACTAAAGAACTGTTAATAGCTGTTGGTTCAAAGCCTAGTATTTCTGAGATTTGCTTTTTGTACTCCTCTTTCATTCTGACATTCTCAAGAAAAATAAATCTAGGCTTTAGCTGTTGTACTAGTCTCCACCAATCAAAGAATAAACTACTTTGCTCTCCTTCAACTAATCCTTTTCCTAATCCTGCAAAGGATAGATCAGTGCAAGGTGACCCTGCCAACATCAAATCAATCTTAGGTAGCGTGGACGTATCAATCTTTTTAACGTCTCCTAGATGTATCATGTTAGGGTAGTTGTACTTGGCTACTGCTATAGCATACTTGTCTATCTCACTAGCAAAGTATTGATTAACTTTTATCCCTGCTTTCTCAAGAGCTAATTGACCTCCTGACAAACCATCAAAACAACTCAGTACGTTTATGCTGTCACCTGATAGGTCAAGTCTATCAGTAAAAGTTTTATCTGCCCAATCTTGGTTTATATCTGTAAAATCATTATAGCTATTCATCTTGTAACCTCTATCTTTCTTAACTCTAAGTTAACATACCCAATAGTATTGTGCATATCTCTAAACTCTAAACACTTTACTTCTGCCCCTACTTCCTCACTATCTATTGAGTACATTTTGATAGGCTTGTTTAAATCTCCTGTTTCTAGGAGTAGCTTTATTAAATCTATTGTATTCATTTGTTTGACCTCCAAGTGTAGGGAAATTAATCCCTACTCCTTATGTTATCTGCATCTTGCAGAGTTGAAAACATTCCCTTTAATCTAGGGACAACTCCTCTACCTTCATAGATACGCTGTACGTATCCATTGTTTTTGGTGATTGTTCCACGCTTTCCATAGCGTGTTGTTTCCCTTCTGTAAGGAAGGAAGATTGTTTTGTTTAGTATTGTTCTAGTCATAATGTGACCTCCGTTTAGTTAATGTATTTAAATTAGTTGTACTCGTTATAATCTTTAATGTCAAATCTTTCCGAATAAGTGTATTAATTTATTCTCTAAGTTATCTAGTTTACTTTCGTTTGCTTGATATCTGATTGTCAAACCTCCTTTTTCTTTAAACTCCTCCAAGTTTGTTGGTCTATCATCTATTAGTAAGTTAGGTATGCCACTACTAATCTCTCCTGTATCGGTTGCCCACATCCATTTCTTATCTGAATAAAATCTCTTCTTATTAAAATCGTTATCAAAAGCATAGCCGAAAAGATTGTCTAACCATATGTCTTTATGTTTAGAGCTGTTTTCCTCATCTCCTTTTAATGGTGTTGATAGGATAGCCCAACGTCCTCTAGTGTATCGCTCTATCATATGCAGAAATTTAATAGTTGTTGGAAAGATAGATATCCTACTAAAAAAGTCTGAGCCTGTGAGCCTGTCAATTACTTCCTCTTGAGTAGGGATATCTTTCCAATGGTTAACCTTAAATTCTTTCGCTAACCCTCCGAAAAAATCGGCAATCACTCCGTCCATATCTACATATGTCATATTAGGTTTTTTCATCTTTCAATCTCCTCTTCTGTTTCATACCATAGTTCCCAAAACCTTTTGTTATATTCTTCTTCTGTTAGGTTTGGTTTATCCTCTAAAAGCTGTTTCGCTTTATCAAAATCTATCTTCATTCTTTTCATTTGTTGACCTCTTTTTCGTTTCATACTTTCTCTTAGCATACCATATTATTTATTGTCAAATTTATTTTTATTATAATCTTTCATCCCTATTTTATAGTCTTGTATTGCTAGATAAACCATGATCGGAACGGAAAGAATAAATAATACTGTTGTTGCTATTATAAAGCCTATCATTTGTTTAACCTCCTATTAATGTAATGGATAAGATATATTTGAAACTTCTTTACTCCAACACGCTCTGCAACTTCCACAATGTCCTAAATCAATTTTGCTTTTAGCTTTATTTGGTTTATCAAGTTTCTTAAACTCATTAAATTCTATTTGTGTTAAAACTCTATTATCAATATTAGTTCTATAAGCAAGACACTCTTTACCAAAAATCTCGCTACCTTTTTTATGGACAGTTGACGTATTAGCATAACCTTTAATTGGTTTATCGTCTATCATGGTTGCACTAACTCTAATACAAAGATTGTCAGGAATAGCCCCAAACTTAGCCTTATAATCCTTAACTATTTTAGCCTCTCTTGTTGGCAACCAATGCTTTATTTGTGGAGTTCTGTTAGCTGTTAAGACAATAGCGTGTAACATCTCAACACTTTGTAAATCTCCACTATCAAACCAACGATGAAATTTTACATCTAGTTTTTTACATATTCTTTCTATTTGAAACGCTACCATTTTTGACCATAAAGTAGGATTATCATTAATAAGCTTAACAGCTTTAAACAGATTGTTCGTCCAACCTTGATCTACACTTGGTCTAAGCTTTTGAAGTTTTAAAGCGTAGCATTTAGAACAAGTGCTATTTTCAACCTTAACAAGCTTACTTCCTACGTTACAATGTTTTGCACTAATTGCAAATGTTGAGCTTGGCATTTTAGTATTGCCTTTTGAAACTTTGCCACTTAGCTCTATAGCTTTCTTTAATGTAAATTCATTATCCATTTGTTTAAACCTCCTCTTTAAGATCATTAGTGAATTTAGTTACTGTCTCTTTAATACTATTTAATCTTACTTTGTAGTCGTCATAGTCTGCCTTGTCTTCATCGTCTAAGGATAAAAACCATTTAGATTTAAATTGTTCTTCAACATCATCTATTCTGTCTTGACAATATGCCAACGTTTCTTTTTTGTAAGCTGTTGATGTTGGTTGATCGTTCCAATCTTTTGAATAATTATATTTCAAAACATTTTCACAGGCTATTAAGCTGTCGTTAAAATCGTATCGCATTGTTAAACCTCCTTGCTTATGTTTTCTAAAATTTTAGTCGCTCTGTTTTCATAGCTGTCTATATCTCTAAAAACGCTTTCAACTAATTGGTGTGGTAATCTCTTTTTTATCCACGCTATATTATATAAAGCTCTGTCTAGTCTATCCTTAGCGTATGATATATCATCATCCATTAAAGTTTTACCTATATGATCTCCTGTTGTTTGTATCCTATTAATACCTGTCTCAACTGTATCAATAAAATCTTTTGCTTGTTCCGTGTTGCCTTTAGCAATTTGAACAATGTCGTAATTGTCTTCTAATAACTTTTCTATATTTTCCATTTGTTTAATACTCCTATGTTTATAATGGTAATCGCTTTGCCGAACAGGGGCTGTGGTCGTCTCGTCTCTTATGTTCATATATAGAAAAGTCTGTCAAATACTTTTTTAAAGTTATCCACAACTTTTTTATAGTTATCCACAACTTTTTTACATTTGCTTAAGTATTAGGCACGTTTGCTTAAACATTAAGCAGAATGAAAACTTTAGTTCTTGTTTTGTTCTTTTGGTAATATGTTCGTGTTTTGTTCTTAGTGTCAATACGTTAATCCGTAGGTATAAAACGACACACAAAAAATATATAGGGATATGATTTTATAGAATGGTGCTTACTGATAACATAACAGTATAGAAATTCAGTAATAACAGCGCTTTATAAATAAACACTTTATAGAGATTAGATTTATAAATGCTTTTTCTAATAAAATACTATAGATGTTCCTGGTTTGTTCTCATAGTAGAGCATATCTGACCTACCCTGCGAGCGCCACCTGGGGGTCTATGGTATACGTATACACAGAAATACACAGAAGGGGTATATGGACTGTAAACCACTTTGACTTTAGGGTAGTTACATCGAAAAAGGGGGTAGTGTCAAATAATTGTGTTGACATACCCTAAGATAGGTGGTATAACATAGGCAGAGCCTTTTAGTTATAACATTAAAGTCTTAACAATCATTATATAACTTTAAAAAACATTATAACTAAAAAGTTATAACTACACACTGTAGTAAACATTATTTAATTTCCTAGTAAAAAAGTGTTGACAATGAAAGATTCCAAAGTAAAACTATATCCATCTGAAAAGGTCATCGAAGATTTTTATGCTGCGTTAGCCAGTAAAAATGAAAAGCGCCTTAAAAAGGTTCATATTCCTAAATCAGATGTGTTCTATATACGTGAAGCCATCTATCAAAGAACTGGGAACCTCTATTCCCTAGACCACGTTGAACGCTCCATGTACCTTGAGGGACTCCTACGTCCTGACGAAGTGCTAGAACCTAAAAGACCTAGAGGCTACTGCTCCTATGACACCGATGATGCTAGATAGATGGAAGATATTACCACGACTAATGATGCTGACCATGACCGGCGTTTACATTCGCTGCGTAGAATGGGCTTTGAGTGTTGGACCAGACTTGACGACACAACAGGCATCCCTGATATCCGTTATTACTGGAGCGATGACTGGCAGTTTCGCCATTTGGATGAACGCAGAACGCTCCAACGAAAAAGAGGTAGACAGATGATTTCATATATGGTAAAATACTTAAAACGTATTTGGTGTGCAGTATTAAACAAAAAATGCCATGACGAGTGTGACTGCACTATAAAGAAAGATTAGTATGATTGGAACGCTGCTTAGTTCTGTATCAAGTTTAGCGTCATCTTACATCGAAGGCAAAACGGCAATACAAAAAGCCGAAGCCACGATTAGGATGAAAGAAGCGACAGGTGAGATAGACTGGGACTTAGCTGCTATGAGGGCATCCCAAAGCTCCTGGAAGGACGAATGGCTGACATTGCTATTCAGTATCCCTCTGGTCTTGAGCTTCATGGGTGAATGGGGCAGGGGCATAGTAGCAGATGGATTCACTGCTTTGGCAGGTATGCCACAGTGGTATCAAATAGCTTTAGGAGCTATAGTATCTGCAAGTTTTGCCACACGGTCTGCGAGTAAGTTATTTAATATGAGAAAGAAGTAATGGCAAAATGGAGTATCCCAATGTTTAAATTATCGAGTAGAAGCCTAGAAAAGTTAGAGGGAGTAAACCCTATTCTTGTTGACACTGTAAAAGAAGCTATCAAACTAAGTTCTGTGGACTTTGGAGTAATCTATGGGGTACGTTCCCTAGCAGAACAAAAGAAATTGTATGAATCCAAAAGATCACAGACGATGAAATCTAAACACCTCATTCAAGATGACAAGACATCACATGCTGTGGACCTTATGGCTTACGATGGTAGTAACCCAAGTTGGGACTTGGTGATGTACGATGACATCGCAGACGCTATGAAAGCTGCGGCTTTGAAAACAGGAGCTACAATTCGTTGGGGAGCTGCCTGGCAAATTGACGACATAACAAAATGGGACGGAACAATGGAGCAAGCCATGAACGCTTACGTAGATTTACGTAGGAGTCAAGGGCGAAGACCATTTATTGATGGACCACACTTTGAATTGAACTAATATGAAAACTGGCGCACCCAAACAAGTTAAGATTCCTGCTAAAAGACCTGCCTTTATGTCTGAAGATAAGAAGTCAGGCAAGGTAGAGAAGAGCAACAGGTTCTTAAACTTTGTTGAAGGTGTCAAAAAGTCGTTTGGTGGAGGTATAACCGACCCACACTTTAACGTCAAGGGAGGTAAACTCCGTCCTGATGTAAAGAAAGGTGGGTTTGGGCTTAAATTTACCTATGAGTTTAAGAAAAGATGACCAAGAAAGACCCACGGTTAGCTAGAGCAGGAGTGGCAGGGTTTAATAAAGCCAAAAGAACACCTAATCATCCTACAAAATCACACATTGTGGTGGCTAAACAGGGGGACAAGATCAAAACAATACGTTTTGGTCAGCAGGGTAAGAAGGTTGGTACGATAAAAGGCACAGCAGGATCACCAAAAGCAGGTGAGTCACGCACAATGAAGATGAAACGTAAGAGTTTTAAGGCACGACACGCTAAAAATATTGCAAAAGGTCCAATGTCAGCAGCATATTGGGCAGATAAGGTGAAATGGTAAGACTATGCCACTAACAACCAAAGGCAAAAAGATTATGAAGTCCATGAAAAAGCAATATGGCAAGAACGAAGGTGAGAAAGTCTTCTATTCCTCACGCAACAAAGGTACTATTAAGGGAGTTGAAAGAGCAAATAAGGGTAAACTAATGAAAGGCAAGAATAAAAAGCCTGACTTTATCGTTATGATTGCTATCGGTGAGAAGAAGAAGAGGAAGAAATGAGCAATACTGTGATTGAAACAAACTTTGGCAAAAAAGTAGACTTGCAAAGAATATCAAAAGGATCAGCATCTCTAGTAACTAAGGTTGGTGCTTTTTATGTATTCTCTTTACGAGTATCAGCAAATGATATTAGAGAATACTCCTTCACAAACAGAGATCGTGCCGTATCTATGCGTTCTGTTTTGATAAGTCATCTTGCTCAGAAGATGCAGTTAGATACAAAGAAGAAAGTAATTTAAAAAAGGGTAACGAGTGGCGTTTTTACAGAGTAACATCCCATACTTCAAGGCATGGGTAAGAAGAGAATATACGTGTAATTTTGAACAGTATCATGGAGAGTTCTTACACGCAATGGTAATAGCCGTGACGAGCATGCCGAACAGATCACTAAGTTTTCAGGTGATATTTACAGGCTGCGAGACAGACGACACAGAAGAAGAAAACGTACACGGTGGAGCAATGTGGGCTAGGATGCCCATCACAGCATTGGTTGGTGACACACCTTACGAGCAATGGCCGCAAGAGTTACCACCATACGTAGCACAACCTTGGGATTGTATGTCCCACGAACATTCGGTCTACGTTTTGAATAGAGCTACTCCTGCTCCTTGGATAGCCAAGATAGATGGAGAGTTCTACCCTGCTAAGTATTATTTCACTGTAGATTATACGGACAGTGAGATAGCTGACGACCCTGCTCAACACAAACAAAGTCATGTGCTTGAGTTGATGGAAGCAGGGGAGTATACAGGTAACATCGTTGCGTTACCGAACAATCGAGTACGAGTAACACACCCTGCATGGTTTGAGACAGGAGAGGGAGCGCCAGACTTTAAGCCTAGCCAAAGGACGTTCCATTCAAAACAAGAGACTGAGTACGTTTGGGATACTCAACGAGTCTTTAACAATCTATATTCTAAGGAGAAATAAAATGGTAATGAAGAAAAAACCGATGAAGAAAAAAGGAATGGCACGAGGTGGTGCTATGAAAAAGAAGGGTATGGCACGAGGCGGCGCAAAGATGCCAATGGCTAAAGACCCAAAGACAGGCAAGATGATTCCTGCTTTCGCTATGGACGGCAAGGGCAAGATGAACAAAGGTGGCATGATGAAGAAAAAGGGCATGGCTCGTGGTGGCATGAAAAAAGGCTACGCAGCAGGTGGCATGACTGTTCCTCAACTCAGAGCCGCAGCAAAAGCCAAGGGCTATAAAATAATGAAAGGCTAGTCAGTATGGCTAAGTCTACAGTAAATAAGGCAGGAAACTATACTAAACCTACCATGAGAAAGAACCTGTTTAGTCGTATAAAGGCAGGTTCTTCTGGTGGTAAGCCAGGACAGTGGAGTGCTAGAAAAGCGCAGATGCTTGCCAAACAATACAAAGCTAAGGGTGGTGGCTATCGCTAAAAACCCTAAGGTTGGTACAGGCAAGAAGCCTAAAGGTTCAGGACGCAGACTTTATACAGATGAAAATCCAAAAGA
>Ga0208425_1000518_pt1 | contig 13497 bp, 20 predicted proteins | sample DEB08_DNA_4_FD_185496 | JGI IMG/M metagenome (GOLD analysis project Ga0208425, IMG submission 185496) | Aqueous microbial communities from the Delaware River and Bay under freshwater to marine salinity gradient to study organic matter... | ecosystem: Environmental > Aquatic > Marine > Coastal ...
ATGTGGAGTATATGAGTATCGTAAATGTGTAAAATATCATCGCAATAAAGAATTGCATATTGATATTTATTATTGGTCTGCTTTACCGAAATATAAATTAGAGAAAGCACCTTGCCCAAGTTGTAAACCTAAGCAAGGTGTAGCAAAGGTGTCTAGATATTATGGTTGACTATTTTCTAGTTTTATTATATGTGCTTCCAACGAATCCCAATCTCGATCCGTCCACGATGCTTGATATTTCTTTTTGTACTCGGCAGCCGAATCCAAATCTTTGAATGAACCATATGCCCACGGGTCGGTTGAATCTGAATAAATCATTACTATATACATATTAACTCTCCTTATAATTAAATGATTCAAAAAGATCACTATCTACTTCCCTTACAATATTAATTAAGTCTGTAAAAGATGCATTATCTTTTTTTAACACTTCTGCAATTTCACAATCTATACAATCTAAATGCCATAGCTTGATATGTTCTATCAATGCTTTCTTTTTATCTTTTTTACTCATATTAACCCCTTGCAAATGCTTCACGAATAATACCGCTCATTTCACAAGCTATTAATACTTTCACTATTTCACCTCCTTATTTAAAATGTCACATAGTTCTGATAACTGATTAAATTTTATTGTTTCAATCACATCATAATTGGTGTTCAATCCTTCCGTTTTCCACCTCTCTATTTTTTGACGAAGTGCCTTAACTGAAGTGCTGTATTCAATCGTTTTTCTATCAGTGCTATCAGCATAATATGTTAATTTATAAATAACCACTACTTTACCTCCTTTACATCATAATCTAAATATAAATCATAATGTTTGTCTCGTTTTTTAATCTCCCAATCTTTAATATTCATTAATAGTAAACCTTTATGTATGTTTAAGGTTAACCATCGTAAGAACTCAATTAGGTTTTTCATTGTTTTATGTGATGTATAATACTTCATCTTAATTAACGCATATATGCGTAGGTTTTTTGGTTTCGGTATCATAATACCCGTCTTTACCTTTTTTCATCGGTGTAGGGTCAAATTTAACGCCCTCAATCCTATTACATTCATCATCACTAGCATATACAAGTTCTAAATTACCGTATTTCTTTTTATAATCTTGTAAGTTCTTAATTAATCTATCTAACTTCATTTTTATTGTTCCTCGTTATACTGTTTTAATTTACCTTTATTTTTTGATTGCATAAACTCCTCACCAAAAGCATAGTTCATAACTTGCCTTTGTTCGCTTGGTGTACAAAATTCAATCAACTTTTTACTTAGAATCTCCTCCATTTGTTCAATAGTTAACTTCATCTCTTCACCCTTTGAAGTTCTTTTGTAAGCATTAAAGCGGTATCTCTCCATCTATCACAGTTTATACGCTCCCGATTTAAATCGCTCTGTGCTTTCATTATGTAAAATATAAAGATTATTATTATTACTGATATTGTAGTTTCCATAGTTTACAGCTCCTTGTTTATTTTCTTTAGTTCGTTTCTTTTTTATTGATGTCAACTAATTCTATATTATAGCAATTAGCAACCTTTTTTAATAATATTTCTGTGTAATGTTTTTTAGTTCGTGTCATCTCTTGTGAATATCCATTTGTAAATAAGTAGTCAATAGCTTCTAAACATTCTTTATTTGATACATAATTTATGTTTTTAGGTATATATTCATTTTGTGACTGTTTTCCATCATAATATCCATTGTAATATGAAATATCTTTTATATCTTGTAATGTTTGTTTATATGGATTATTTATATTTTCTTTACCGCTTTTAGTTAGTTTGTAATATCCCTTACTATCCGTCTTAATATGTTTTTTCCGTTTCATTGTTGCTAAATTTGTTCCATAGTAGCTACTAGAATATTTTTTATTATTCATATTACATATAAATGTTATTAACATTTTATGTGTACATTTTGGCGTTTGATTGATATAATTAAAAATTTTACTCATTTTAGTTTGTTTCATTTTTATATATTCCTATAATCTAATTTGAAAAAGGGAGGGCGGTAACTTTGCGGAGTTCTTTAAATCCACCCTCCCACGGAGCAATATTAAGCTTGATTGACTACAAATGATACTTCTTTTTGTAGTTCGTTTTGAATGTTTGCTTTGCTCATTTTGGCTCTAAGTCCTACAATGGTATTTATTCCGTCATTTTGGGCGGTTCTTAAGTCGGTCTTATCTCCATCAACTACATTTAAACCCATAAACGTTTTATTAAATTTATCGGCTTTTTTCGTATTAAATACCATAGCCACGTTTAAACCTCTTTTCATTTGTTTTTTAGTAGTTTCCCACTTACCCCAATGTGAGTAAGTCAAATGATAGTTTGAAGGCGTTTTTCTGTTGGTGTGCTTGGTATAATCATAAAACGTAACATCGGGAAACAATTCAAAAATTGTTGAATCTCCAAAGCTTTTAAGCTTGATATTTTCCCATTTTATATCACTATATGAATTAAGTCTAAATGTCGGCTCAAAGCCGTAAAATTTAGAATATTCAACCGCTTTAAATATATCTAGAATTAAATCATTTAAAAAATTGTTGCGGTCTTGAAAGAATCTTTTAGTTTTATTGATTCTAGATTTAAGTACATTAGGATAGTTTCCGTTACCATTAAAAGCGACACAAACCTCAGAACAATTACTTTTTTCTTTGTGGTTTTCTTTTATGCTTATTTTGTTTGCAATTGGGCAAACATTAAAACCGCTTATGTCACTTGGTGCAAGACTTAAAAAATAAGTATGTACTTTTAAACCTAAGTTTTTCTGTGCTTTTAAATTAGTGTTTGGTGGACTTAATAAAGTTCCTTTATAATGTTTATTCATTGTTTTAGTTCTCCGTTTGTTTTTCAAATGTTTAATTATGGGCGGTTATAAGTGTTTTGACTACAAACCGCCCTAACTTTTCCCTATATAAAAGAGTTATTTATAATATTTACTATTTACGATGCTTTTAGCGGTTTCGAAGTCAGTTAAATACTTCATATGATTGTCGATTTCTCTTGATAGCTTTTTAGCTGAATTAATCCAACTTTGCTCAATATCTTTTTTAGTTAAACCTTTATCTATAGCATAAGCAAGTACGTATAATAATTCGCTAGCCTTATCTAATTGCTTTAAAGTTTTTTCCATTTATTACTCCGTGTTTGTTAATTAATTGATAGCTAATCTTACTAATTATATATGCTCATTCCTAGTAATAAATACAAGTAACTAGTAATAAATAGTATAATAAGACGGGCGCACTACCTGGAAATTGACTATAAATATAATAAAAACAACGACTTATGCAGCTGAAGTATGATAAGATCGGCGGGTGTGTATATTATAAGGGGTCACAATGTGCGGGCAAAAAACACGTGTCAACCACCCCCCCCATACACGCTCGGCGACATCGGTAGGGTATGTATTATACTCTCCAGATATTTTTTATGACCTAAAAGACTTTTTTTACTTGCTAGTTATGGAACTATAACTGTATGTTTTCGTTATATTTATATGCCGAAGAAAACAAAAACTCAAGTAATTAAGAAAGCGACAAAGGATGTTCAAGACAATCCATACTTAAAAGACTTTCTTAAAGAATATCAAGAGGAAACTGGCTTACAAACACGTTTTACAGCAAAGAAAGATGAGTTTTTATCTTACTTGGTAGCTAACAATGGATTTATATCTCATGCAGCAAAAGAAATGGGGTTCTTTCCAGCTTCAGTACGATTCGCAATGAAAGGTGACCCAGCGTTCGCGCAAGCGGTTCAATCTATAAGAGAAGGATTTGTAGCTGAACGATTGGATGGACTCGAAAAAACTTCTTTTGAGCAAGCAGCCAAGCCTGGGAATGTAACAGAACGTATCTTTCAGCTAAAAGCGCACGATCCTACAAAATATCGGGATCGGGTCAACCAACAAAATACACAGGTAAATGTTGTCGTATCGGGAACATCTCCAAAGGATAGAGCAGCCGTATTAAAAAAGATGAAGTTGAACTAACTCGCGAGGAACGAGAATCTATCAAAGATAATATTTTTATGACTCCTAGAGACATATATTGTATGTTTTTGCGTACATCTTTTGGTTTATCGTCTAAAACCGCAGAAGAGGCAACAAATTTTGCGTTAGATTTGTTTGAATTAGATAAAAATGGTAAACTTCCATTAGATTGGGAACTGTTTTATAGGTCACAGGCTTAATGGATGTAAATATATCCTATCGAGATGGGGAAGGAAATATAACTGCCCCATTAGATCATCAAGAAGAATTTCATTTATTTACTGGATGGAGTAAACATCAAGTATTGGCAGGGTCACTAGGTACGGGTAAAACCGAAGCGATGTGTATGGAGGCAATCCATCAAAGTGCTGCATTTCAAGGTAATTTAGGTTTAATGGGTAGAAAAGTATTGGATTCGTTCAAGAAATCTACCTTAATTCAGTTGCTCGATCTTGGTCAGGGATTTATTCAAAAACATCGCGCCCAAGATAGAGAGATTATCTTTAAAAATCGCTCTAAAATAGTATATATGGCGTTAGATGACTCTCGTGATTCTATTCAGCGTATAAAATCTATGAATTTAGGGTGGTTTGCGTTTGATCAGATTGAAGAAATGACCGAGGCTACATTTATAGCTGCCGCGGGACAAATGCGTAGAAAAAATGCGATGAGATGTAGTTTTCACACCTCCAATCCAGCAGGTCACGATTGGGTATGGAAAAGATGGAAGAAAGATAAAGAAAAACAAAACAAGAAAAAAGGTGGGTATCGTTTAATTGAGACTATGACATGGCAACCTGGAGTTGCTGCGCCTGAAAAGGACGAAGAAGTAAAGCTATATTCAGACAATCCTCATTTACCTGCGGATTATATTAAACATCTACTTTCGATGCCTGAACAATGGGTCAACCGCTATGTATATTGCAGTTGGGACGACTTTGCGGGACTTGTATACCCAGAATTTAAAGAAGAAACACATTTAGTAAAGCCATTTGATATTCCGAATTGGTGGAATCATTATGTAGTATATGACTATGGATATAGAAATCCTACTTCCATTTTATTTGCTGCTTCTGATGATGAAGGAACGATCTATGTATATGATTTAATTTATGTTAGCGAGCATACCATAGAAATGTTAGTCCCAAAAGTAGAGCGTAGATTAAAACGTGGAGTTAATTATACATTCCTAGCTGATCCATCTATTGTTAGAACAGAAAGAGATGGAAATAGTGTAGCGGATGAGTGGTATGAATATGGAATTGAGTGGGAAAAAGCAAAGAATGATAAGCGCGCTGGATTTGAAAGAGTCTCCGCATATTTAAGGCTTGATAGTAATGAACGTTCTAAGTTATTGTTTTTTAAAACATTAAATATGAAACCTTTGGTCGAAGAAATCGTTGACTATAAGTGGAGGGAGTTAAAACATGGCTTTGAAAATCGTAATTTACCAGAAGAACCAGTGAAAAAGAATGATCACGCAATGGATTGTTTAAGATATTTAGTTCATTATGTAGAAGATAGTGACTCTCCTACAGAGCAAAGTGATGATTATGGTCTATGGGGTATGTTTGGAAAATCTAAGAAAAATAGTTGGATGAGTGCATGAATATAAAAGAATTACATGAAGTTTTTGATGCTATGGTGCAAAATGACTCTGAGTGGTTTAGTGCTGCAGAAGAGTCTATGCGATTTTATACAGGAGGGTTTGGTACAGGTCAATGGGAGACAGAAGACCTTCAAACGTTACACGCAGAGGGAAGACCCCCATTACAATTAAATATTATTTTACCAAAAGTTAATTTGGTTACAGGAGTCGAAAGGCAAGGACGTTCTTCGTGGAAAGCAAGACCTGTAGAGTCTGATGATGAGAATGAAGCAATGCTTTCTACCGCTTTATTGTATCATTTAGATCGTAACAGAAAGTTACAAAACTTATTTAGTCGTGTTTTTAAAGATGGAGTAATTACAGGTAGAGGTTGGATTGATGTTTGTGTAGAGCCTGGACAGTTTTATGATGGAGAAATTAGTATCAAACGTGAATCATGGGCAAATGTACACATTGATCCTGAATGTAAAACACAAGATACAAAAGATTGGAATTATTTAGCTCGCAGTAAATATCTTACGTTTAATCAAATGAAGCAAATGTTTCCTGATGCATCAAAAGACATTCGCGCTGTAGATGATTATTTGCGTATGCCTCAAAGTGTTACACAGGAAGTAGGGTCTTATTATCGAAGCGCAGAAGAGATAAGTCCCGCACATCATTTAGATGAGCTACATCAAAAAATTCGTGTTGTAGAAATGTGGAATAGGGAGTATGAGCGTGAACATTTCATTATTAATAAAAATACTGGGCGTATATCACAGAATGGGTTTAAAACTAAAAACTCTGCTGGAGAACAAATTAGAGAATTACAGGCTATGGAAGATGCAGCGCAAGTTCAAATAAAAACAGAATTTGGCGTAATTAGTCGTGTAGTTCCAAAGACATATTTAACCATTACTGCTGGGATGCATACGTTGCAAGAAAAGAAAGAAAACCCTTATATGCATAATCAGTTTCCAATCGTACCTTATTTTTATCATTTTGAAGACATGGGTGATTATGTAGAGACATTTGGTTTAGTGGAAAATATGAAAGACCCACAAAGAGAGAAAGATAAGAGAAGATCACAGATGTTAGATATTATTAATCGTTCTCCTAGAGGTGGTGGTATTTTTGCAGGGAATAAAGTGTCTCAAGAAGAAATGAATGAGGCTTCTACTACAGGGCGTTGGATTGGTATACCAGGATTTAAGGGTAGAGTAAGTGACTTTATGCAACAATGGTCAAACTCACATTTATCTTTGGTCAGTAGCATTGCAGCTATGGAGCAGAAGGCAGAGATGGATGCGAAAGAGATTAGCGGTGCTACTGATCCGATGATGGGTATTGCTACTTCTACAAAAGAAAGTGGTATTGCAGCGCAAACAAGAATTAGACAAGGTATGATGACATTGCAGGAACAGATGGAGAACTTGGACTTTACCAAGTCAACTGTATTGATGCAGGCGATTAAAAATATGCAACAGTTTTATACCGCAGATAAAATTAAAAGAATTATTGGTGCAGAAACAGAAAAGGCAGAGTCCCCTGAAGAAGCACAAGCAATAGAACAAACCATTAATCGTTTTTTAACTAACTTTGAAAAGTTTGAATTTGACATCGTATTAGACAAAGGTGAAAATTCATCTACTATGCGTGCAGCAAAAGCACAGCAGGTAGGAGAGTTAGTGCGAAATGGATTTGCAAGTTTATTCCCACTATATGTTGAGCTTTCAGATATGGAAGCAAGTAGTGAAATACTTGAAAAATTTGAAGAGGAGCGATCCGCAAGAATGCAAGCGCAGCAAAGGCAAACGCCTACTAACGCGGGCAAATCGTAACTCATAATAACAACCCCCTAAATAAAGGATAAGGTAAAATGGAAGAACAGACAAGCTACATAGACCCAGAAAAGGAAATTGCAGGCACAGCAAGTGACGAAGTTTCCCCTGAATCAAATGTAAGTGAGCAAAAAGCAGAGACACCTGCTGTAGAGCCACAATCATTCAAAGTCGGAGATAAGGAATTTACTTCGGTGGATGAGTTGGTTGAGTATGCTTCTACAACAGACAAGTCGTATAGAAATCTTCGTGAACTCAATGGAAGACAAACCAATGAACTTGGTGAGTTAAGAAAGTCCCTTGAGGAAATTAAGGTGAACGTAGCTCCAAAAGAGCCAGAAGTAGAACTACCAGAGTATGATCCCTATGACATTAATTCGGTCTTACCACATATCTCAAAACAAATAGAACAGAAATTCGCAGAAGAGCGAAAAGTACAAGAAAGGGAGATGGCTGCAAGAAAAACGAAAAATGCTCAACAGGAGATGATTGATAGTTTTATTAAGAAACATCCTAATCTCAATAACGAAGAACTAACCGCTATTGCTAAGTTCGGAGATGAGCGCGGTATTGCACTAATAGATGATGCGTACACGCTAATGACAATTAATCAAGAAAAAAGTAAAGCGAAAAAGGAAGGCGTTAAGGAAGTAACAGAAAAACTTACTAAAGCAGATGAAGTGCCAACAACACTATCAAATGCTACTGGTGGGAATAAAACTGCTATTGACTTTGATGCTATTTCGCAGGCAGATTGGAATAAACTTCCTGCGGATGTCCGTATGCAAGCTTTGCTTGAAACGCAATAATAAACTAGGAGTAGTAAAATGAGTTGGGATACAGGTTTAAACGTCTCCCGTTGGGCGAAACAACTTGCTTATGAAGTAGGTAAAGAGATTTATTTCTCAAAGTTCATTGGGGACACATTTGAATCCATGATCGTATCAAAATCAATGCCTGAAGGTAAAGGTAAAGATATGACTTTTGGATTAGTTGGATACACAGGAACAGCAGTAACTGGTGATAGTGCATTAGAAAGTAACGAGCAAAATCTTACTTCTAATGAAGTAGTAGTTACAACAAGTCAAAGAAGATTTGGTGTGATTAATGCTGGTAACTTTGACGACAGTAAAGTGTTGTATGATTTTCGTACAGAAGCACTTTCTCAGTTAAAGAGACAGTATGCTGAAGATCACGATGCACAGATTTTTGATAAATTAACTATCACATCAGGTGCAGGTGCATTTTTAAGAGCAGATTCATCTGCTTCTGTATACGCTGCATCTGATCCAAAAGCTGCATTAGCTTCTACTGATTTAGCAACACCAGGTGATATATCTAAGTTAAAGAAAATGGCTATGCTTGGTACTACCAAAAGCTACAAGATGAAGCCAATCAGGGTAGACGGAAAAGATTACTATGTACTTCTTCTTCATCCTGAAGCTGCTTATGATCTTGCACAAGATTCTACTTGGAGAAATGCACAGCAATATGCCAATATCCGCGGTGAAGATAATCCAATCTTTTCTGGAGCATTAGGTGTGTATGATGGAGTTATTGTTCATGAGCATGAAGGAATTACTACTGCTGCAGATGGCGGTGGAGCTTCTGTTGCTTATGCTCGTAACCTATTTTTAGGTGCAGGTGCTGCTTGTCACGCTAAAGTGGATGACATGAGCTGGGTTGAAAAAACCTTTGACTATGGCAACAAGCTAGGTATTGCAGCTGGTCAAATCTATGGTGTAGCTAGAAGCACATTTGATAGTAAAGACTATGCAGTTATGCAGTATTTAACAGCAAGGACTGACCTCTAATCAGTAACTAACTAAGGGGCGGGTTTCGGCTCGCCCCGCTTTAGGACATTATGACTTTAACAGAAATAAGATCAGAAATTAGAAATATCACAGGAGTAGATGACACTTCTGTTGTTGCAGATTCCGTATTAACGGATTTGATTAATAAAGGTCAGAATATATTGGCAGATGAAGCTAATCTTTTTTATGGTTATGGTAAAAGAAATAGTGTTGCGGGTACAAGTCAATATCAAATTCTTAATGGAAATGGTGTATCTGTAACCGCATGGACAATCGTAGAAAATACAGCAGGGAGTAGTAGTCAAAGTTTAGCAAATATGATTCGTATTTATAGGGTTGACTTTGATGGTGAAAAAACAACTCGTATCGGTATGGATCAAATATACAATTTATCTAGCGATAATGCATCCTTAACAATGCCTACTGCATATGGATATTATATTGATGATATATATATAGGTATTTTTCCTACACCTCAAATTGTCAAAGAAATAAGGGTTTATTACTATCATTTGCCTACTGTTTTATCAGGGGATTCTGATGTACCTATGATTGACACTCGCTATCACGAGTGTTTGATTTATTATGGATCGTGGAAAGTAGCAGAAAGATTAAGGGATATGAATATGATTTCTTATTTTAAAAATGAATGGCTAGAGTGGAAGGAGAAAGTAGTGTTAGATCGTCAGCGTAGAGCTGGTGAACCAAAGTTTAATATTAATTACAAGGACTTTTAATGCCTCGTTTGCAAATAAGAAATTTTTCAGGTGGGTTAGTAACGAATCAATCTGATTTTGATATATCAGAAAGTCAATATACAAAGTTTAGAAACGTTCTTAATAAAAAGCCTGGAAGACTAGAAAGACCAAATGGCGAACAAATTGTAAGTGCATCAGGCTCTGGAACAGATTTTCAAACAGAATTAATTCTTTATAGAACTGAAAAAGATGGTAGCAACGCAGATGTTTCTACTACATGGTGGGTCTATGGTAATCGTACAATTTTAAAAAGACAAGATACTTCTACAGGAACAGGTGGATCATTTAGTAGTATCACTACAGGCTGGTCTTCTTCTCCTATTTATGATTTTTTAGTGCATAATCAAGTATTAAGAATTTCAGATGGTAGTTTTTCTAATAATACAAAATGGTATGGACATATAAAAAGAAATGTATTTGGAAAAACCGATGAATCTTCTTATACTACTGGATATGCATTTAAAAAACCGCCTATGCAAGCAGTAATTAATGATTGGAAAATTACAGATGCAAAATTAACTCCTCCTACTGTTGTTAGGATGGGATATAGTTGGGATCAAAATGATGATATTAACGCTGCAAATGAAGTAGGTTTATATATTACGTTCCCTGATGGTACAGGTGATCAAGATGATCTTTTAATTCCTGATTTAGCAGATGTTACATTTAAAACACATGATAGATATACTGTTACTTTTATTTATGATTATGTGCAAGAATCTGCATTAGCAAGAGATAGTAATGGAAACATTGGAATTGAATCAAGAAAAGCAGTACAAAATTCAGGTAAAACTTGTCCTGGTATACAAGTAGTATTACACACAGGATCATCATTAGCAGATTTAAATCCAAGAATCACTGGAATCAATATCTACTGGAATCCTGAAGATGATGTAGATTGGTATCTTGTAGACACATTAGATATAGATAATGGGTTTAAAGATAGTCCTCTATCAGAATATTCTAATCAAGATGCAGGGTCAAATAATCCAAATAATGGTAGATGGATACCTTGTCCAGAACCTTATGTGGCTCAAAATAGTTTTTCTAATATATCTTCTGAAGATACTTCACAATCTGAAATTGTATTATCATCTATGCCTACAAATTTTGCAGAAGATAAAATGATGTTTATTTATCCTACTCATAGTTTATCTACTATAGGTCAAGTGTATCCAATTATGAGTGATACTTGTTTGAGAATTGGTAATATTAAACTTATTCTTAGCACTACAATTACTACAGGAGACACTACTGCAATCACTATGGTTAACACTAGAAATGAAGCATCAGGAGCATTTAATATTGGTACTTCAAGAGCATATGTAGCAAGCACCTCTACTACAAAAGTAGCTACTTGGTGGATTCCTTATGATGGATTAAAATTAGCAACATATAGTTCATTAACAGGAAGAGCGTCAAGCACTACACTAAATGGTATCAAATGGAATACTGCAACTATTTTAAATAACAAAGCATACTATGCAAACATTGATACTACAGATGAAAACGGGCAAACCGCTCGTGAAAGAAATCAAATTTATTATACTGATCCTTATAAGTTAGATGAAATTATGCCTACTCATTATTTTGATGTAGGTAGAAATGATGGGGATGAGATTATAAAGATTACTGCATATCGAAATAAGATTTTTGTATTTAAAACAAGAAATACTTATGTATTAAATGCAAAGCATCAAATAGAAAGAGTTTTTACTGGAGTAGGTGCAATACATAAAAATGCAGTTTGTGAAACTCCAATGGGATTAGTTTGCGCTAATAAACAATCCATTCATGTGGTGAACAATACTTCAGTTCGTGAGTTAGCATTTAATATTAAGGATACATATCAAGGATTAGCGTTTGATAGACCTGCATTAGGATACGATGGAATTGATAATGAATTAATTTTTGTACCTGATAATGATGGCTCTTCAATGTATATAATGAATATGGATAATGGCAGTTGGATTTTAAGAGGAATTAGTAGCTCTACAAATAGAAGTAATTTTGTAATCAGTAGCGATTTACGCGCTCAATACACACATGGTGACTAATGGCAATACCAATTAAAGTAAAAGAAATTAATACTGGATCGGCAGATTCTAGTGCAGCTACTGTACAAACAAAGCGTTTTGACTTTAACTCACCTGATGTACAAAAAAGATTTACAAAGATTACTGTTGTATATAAAGCTTCATCGGCTTTGACATTTAAATTTTATTTAGATACTAATTTTATTTCAGGTGGTTCTGCGGATGCTACCTTAACCTTTCCTTCTCAAACTTATATTGGAGCAGTATCAAAGAAATTTTCAGCAGTAGGGAAAACAGGGATAATACAATTTACTTGTTCTGCAAGTGACCTAGAAATAGACTCTATAGATATTGATTATTCCTTATTAGGGAGTAATCCATGATAGAAGAAATTAACGAAGATATATTATTTACGGAACTTGATAAAAAACAAGATGTTATGTTAAATACAAAGCAAGGTTTTTTTACAGATGCAGAAGGGAGTCCAGGAGATATGGGTTTATGTCAACAAAATGGTAAAGTCTATATATCTATAAAATTAAATGACCATTGGTATTTTTCAGAATTAAAACAATCACAACACTTATAGGGGTCTCATATGAGATATTCAATTAGAAAAGAAAAAAATGCATTTGGCAATACTGTTAAAGTTAGAATTATTGATAGCGAAACAGGGCAGACAGTCTCTACATTTAATGTAGATAGTTACGGTGGATCAAGAAAAGAAAAAGTAGGAAAGATGAATAGCGCAGCAGAAGCTGAACTAGCAAGATTAAATGAATCTGTTGTTACAAAAGAAGAAGAGAGGCAAGCTGGTTTAGAGGAAGATGTTGAAAAGTTTGAAGAAAGAATTACAGAAGCAGGCAGGATTCGTGAAGACCTTGCAGAAAGCATTCAAGCAAGACAACAAGGACAACTCTTAAGTCAACTACAACGCTCTATTTTGGGTACTGGTGGCGATATTTCTCAAGTATCGGCACTAACTCCGCAAGTCCAAGAAGCAGGGCAAAGAAGCCTACAAGATTACTTGGCTCAAAGTCAAGCTTTAACTCAACAGCAATTAGCAGAGTTTGTACCTAGAGAAATAAGTGCAGAGTATAATCTTGCTAATTTAGAAGATGCAATGAAAAGATTTACAATGGGTGAGGAAACTAGGAGAGCGCAGATACAGGCTGGATTCGATCAAGACCCTGAGTGGTGGGAATCTTATGTGCAGAATTATGTAGGTGGAGGAGCAGAAACAGGAGCAGCTCTTTTACCTTACTTAGCATCATCTGCATCAGATATAAATGTAAAAGAAAATATATCACAAGTAGGTATGCTAGATAATGGACTACCTGTATATCTCTTTAATTATAAAGGAGATACCACGCCTCAAATCGGTTTAATGGCACAAGATGTGGAAAAGGTGAATAAGGATGCGGTAACAGAAATAGATGGTGTAAAACACGTTTA
>Ga0208425_1000520_pt1 | contig 13448 bp, 19 predicted proteins | sample DEB08_DNA_4_FD_185496 | JGI IMG/M metagenome (GOLD analysis project Ga0208425, IMG submission 185496) | Aqueous microbial communities from the Delaware River and Bay under freshwater to marine salinity gradient to study organic matter... | ecosystem: Environmental > Aquatic > Marine > Coastal ...
AAGACTTGGGACAAATGGGTTATCGAACGACGTGGAATATATTCAGTGCGGAAGAAGTTGGCGCACCACACCAGAGGAAACGAGTGTTCATCCTGGGGTACTCCGAAGGAACAGGACTCCCGTGCGGCATCATGGGACAGAGGGAAGAGCAACTTGGGAGAACAGGTGCATGGGATGACAAAGAATTGGGCAACACCGCAAGCAAGCGACCACATCGAGGGAGCGAGAACTGCGAAGGAGAGCAATCAGAAGTGCTTGGGGAGAGACTTGAATCAGATGAAGAATTGGCCGACTCCGACTGCGATGAGCAGACCAAGGAGCGAGGAGACAATGGAGAAGTGCTTGAAGTTTCGCAAGTCGAAGGGCAAGAACTCAGTCCCACTTTACTTGGAGGAGAAAGTACGCAAGGAGCAACACAATGGCCTGCAAGACCAGGAGAAGAGCAATACGAGTGGGAAGAACCAAGAGTCGTGGTTGACTCCAAAAAGCCGAGATTACAGGGATGTGGAGAACCACATACTGAGGACGGGAGAGAATGTGAGAAAGACGGGGCAGAAGTTCTCAGTAGGGTTGCCAACTCAAGCTCATATGAAGGAGTTTCCGAAAGCAAAGAAAGCACAGGCAAAGCTCAATCCGAATTGGGTAGAACAGTTGATGGGACTCAGCACAGGGTGGACAGACTTAGGCTCTTGGGGAATGGAGTTGTCCCCCAAACAGCAGAACTAGCATGGAAGACTTTATGGAAGGAATTGAATGCCACGTGCCACACGAAGTAATGCAGGAAGCATGGTTACGATTCTGGGGCAAGAATCAATTATCCGTGGACTCGCATGGCACAGTGTATCGAACATCGATACCACGCAGAATGCCAAGCAAGGGAAAATTTGACTTAGTAAATTATGAAAGACGCAAAAAGAAAATGTATCCATGAGTTTAAGAATGCTATTCATCGCTGGTCAGAAGAGTCTGACTTGGAAGATGATGAGATTGTACAGTGCATGGTTAGTGCAGCAAAGGAGTATTACAAGGAAGATGTAATAGATTTTGAGTGTGATATGGAACTAGAGGAAGAGGAATGAATATATATACCCCCACAGGAAAGAAGTTAGAGAGTTGGCCATTATGGGTGAGGAGATTAACAGATGAAGGAATGGTTCTTAAAAGTCGGGTCATTGATCTGGAGAAGCAGAATGATGAACTATCCAAAGAGGTGACTGACTTGAAGCATAGATGCTATGATATATGGAAGCAGTTAACTGAGGAACAAGCTCGTAATGTTAAGTGAATGTACCCAAGGGCTACAATCCGATCTTTTGGAGAAAATACGGGCGAGCGATATCCGAATCTCATGCCAAATTACCGAGGTGCAATTACAAAAAGCTAGGGCCACCACCCTTGCAATTAAGCCCAGAGACGTTGGAACGGATAAGGAAGGTTGGCAAATTGGTGAAAAAGAAATCCCGTGTAACTCGCTCGAAGAAGCAATCATCGTAGGGATAGAGATACTTAATCGTGGGTAAAATAACCTATGCAGATGAGATAGACGCACGCTTTGGCGTGCCTTGGACAGATGACTTTAAGTATGTAAAGGGAGAGTTGGAGTGTGCATTATCAGATGAGGAGATAGATAGACTAACTGTACAAGATCCTGTACGTGCAGAAACACTTACACGCTTGCTCCTTGACCAACCAAATAGCGAGAAGGAAGATCCAATCGAATGGGGTTGGACTCTTCCTGGGTGGCGTAGGGTCATGGAAAATTGGAAGGATACAAAGATACATGTTTGCTTGGGTGGTAACAGGAGTTCAAAGACCACCTTCGCATCTCGCCTGCTTGTACACTTGGCACAGAACATACCCGAAGCAGAGATACGTTCCATGCATGTCAGTGAGGAGCGTAGTATATCAGATTCCCAGCGTTATATATGGGATTCCCTTCCGGCAAGGTACAAGAGAAGCAAGAAGAAGAGTGAGAATCATTCACTGCAATATACACAGAAGAATGGATTCAATGCTGGCAAAGCAATCCTGCCACCCACACATCCAGATGCCGAGCGAGGAAGTACGATATACTTTAATAATTACAGGCAGTACATGGCAGACCCACAAATCTTTGAGGGATGGGCAGCCCATTGTATTCATGCCGATGAGGAAATTCCTGAGAATATTTTCAATACGCTATTGGCGAGACTTACAGATAATCATGGTCGCTTAATTCTGACCTTTACTACTCTGCAAGGATACACGCCACTAGTTAATAGTTTACTGAAAGGAGCTACGACAGTCAGGTCAAAGTATAGTGAGTTAATGGATAAGGAACTACCCCTAGAGCAAGTGTCTGCGAATTGGCCTGACTGTCGCATATATTATTTCTGGTCACAGGATTCACCATTTGTGGATGCAAATGAACTTGTGCGTACCTATTCCAAGCAACCACAAGAGGTAAAACTTGCTCGATTATTTGGTATACCAAGTAAGAGTTTTGAAGGAAAGTTCCCAAAATTCCAGCGTGAGACAAATGTAATAGAACATAGCAAGATACCATTCATACTAGACCCATCTGTACCTGTAACACGTTACTTTATCTGCGATCCAGGTGGTAGTAAACCTTGGGTTGGATTATGGGCAGGTGTAACGAAGGACAAGAAGATATACATCTATCGTGAGTTCCCTGACAGTACAATGGGAGCATGGGCAATCCCACACATTAATGGTGCTGGTAAAGCAGTAGGAAAGCCTGGCCCTGGACAACGTCCTCTAGGTTGGGGTTACAGTGATTACAAGGATTACTTTGAAGCACAGGAAGATGGTGAGGAGATATTTGAGCGGATAGTTGACCCAAGAATGGGTGCAGCCACAGTCCGTACAAAGGAAGGGGAGAGTAATATAATTAACACGATGAGTAACATGGGATTTGTATTCCGTGCTGCACCTGGTGTGTCCATAGACTCAGGTATTGCGAAGATCAATGATGCACTATCATGGGATGACACAGAACCAATGACTGACAATAATTGCCCACAACTTTACTTCTCCGATCAGTGCGAGAATACAATATCATCCATGCTTGAATATGCAGGAGAGAGTAAGAGTGATTACTTCTCTGACCAAATTGATTGCCTGCGTTATTTATTTGTAAGTGGAGCAGAACATATCACCCATCGTGACATTCAAGTCACAGGTGGTGGTGGGTATTAGATTGACTACATTAGGTGCATAATGTAGTTTTATGCTACACATGCTCTCTGCATCCGACCCAGAACTATTATACGTATCTAAAGAGCCTGATATCGCCTATCTTGCGGAAGCATACAAGCGTACTCAGAGTGACTTGGGTGAGTGGTTAGATCGCAGGCAAAGAGATTACGATACCCGCCATTGTTTATGGTCAGGTAAATCTGATGACTTTAAGAAGCACGCTTCACAGAGTTCGACAGGTGAGGTATTTCCGTGGGAAAGTGCGAGTGACAGTGAAGTCCGTATGGCAGATGAGTTAATCTCCTGCCGTGTGGCAATGAGCATGAATGCGATTAGACGTGGTCACATTGTAGCCACTCCAACAGAATCAAATGATGTTGAGCGTGCCAATGTGGTCAGCATGTTCTTACGATGGTTAATTAATTCCAAGATGCAAGAGTTCTACCCAGAGGTTGAGCTTGGATTAAACCATCTATTTGAGAAGGGCATGATGGTACATTACTGCTGGTACGAGAACCAAGAACTCAAGCAACAGCAAACCATTAGCCTAGAGGAAATCGCTCAAGTCCTTCCACAGATTGCCGGAGCAATCCAAGATGGAAGTATGGACGAGGAACTCACAGAAGTTTTAAAAACGCAGTTTGATATTAGCAAGTCCAAGGCACGGGCAATGTTAAAGGAAATGCGTAAGGATGGAGAAACAACAGTACCTGTAACACGCCAAGTTGTAAGCAGACCAAAGATCAAGGCACTTGCACCAGATGAGGATGTGTTTTGGCCAAGCTATTGTATAGATCCACAGGAAGCACCATATATGTTCCATGTGGTATCCATGACCCCTGAGCAATTAAGGTCTAAAATTAATACCGAAAAATGGTCAGAAGAGTTTGTGGATGCTGCTATTGAACTAGCAGGGCAGGGCGAGGATACAGATCAAAACATCTATCAGTTGCGTGAGGATGATGAGTTCACCAGAGATAACGAGAATAGCCTTGTTAGAATAGTGTACTGTTATCAAAGACTATTGGATGAGGATAATGTGCCAGGTATTTACTGTACGATCTACTCAAGCCAGATAACAGATTTATATGCCAAGCACCAACTGCTTGACTACTCGCATGGACAGTATCCATTTGTTGTAACCACACTTGAGAAAACAAGTAAGAAACTTTACTCCTCAAGGTCATACCCAGAACTGATTGAAAGTTTACAGCAGGTACTCAAGGCAGAAACGGATGCAGGAATTGATGCACAATCATTAGCAACTTTACCACCCATCGAGTTCCCTATGGGAAGATCACCTGCTAGATTCGGGCCTGGGGTAAAGATTCCATACCGCACACCTGGTGAGGTAAGATTTGCAGATACTCCTCGTGGATCAGTATCCAATGTCGAGCTACGAAGATATATACAGGAACAAGCAAACAGATACTTTGGTAGGAACGCACCTGGTGTAGATCCAATTGAAGCACAGATGAAACAACAGGAGGTGATTGATAAAGTATTTCACCACCTTAAACATGTGCTTGATCAAGTATACTCTCTTTATCAACAGTATGGCCCTGACCAAGAATACTTCCGTGTCACAGGTATGCAGGATATGCAGAAGTATGATAAGGGCAATCCTGGAGAACGATTTGATTTTTACATGCAGTTTGATGCTGCGACACAAGACCCAGAGCAAATGCTTGAGCGTGTAAAAGCAATTGCCCAACTTGGCGCACAACTAGACAAGAATGGTACGCTAGACACTGAGCGATTATTACAGATTGCAGTTGGTCAGATTTTACCGGGGGCTGCGGAAAGTATTATGCTTCCCAAGGAAACCGCATCACAAAAAGCAATGGATGAGGAAAGACAGACCATTGCAGAAATCTATGCTGGTGTACCACCCAATGTTAAACCTAATGATGCCCATGAGATGAAGTTGCAGATATTCCAGCAATGGTTATCGCAACCTGATGTGGCACAAAAGGTACAACAAGATCCTGCCTTACAAGAGCGTATTTCCAATTACCTGCAACAAAGACAGATGCAGGTTCAGCAAAAAGCGAACGCTGAGATTGGTAGGCTAGGGGCAGCACCCACACAATTTGGAACAACAGGAGCAGCATCAACAGGAGGATAAGATTATGCCAATGGTAGGTAAAAAGAAATTCGGATACGGAACTAAAGGTGTGGCGAAAGCTAAGTCTTACGCTAAAAAGACGGGCAAGAAAATGTCCTACAAGCGCAAGAAGAAGTGAGCGTAAATTATCGTGGCGAGCGTTTTAGTGCTTATAACAAGCCCAAGCGGACACCCGGTAAGTCCAAAAAATTTGCAGTCCTTGCTAAAGATGGTGACAAAGTACGTCTCGTTCGATTCGGAGATCCTAATATGTCGATCAAGAAGAACATCCCCGCTAGACGTAAATCCTTTAGAGCAAGACATAAATGCGATGAGAAAAAGTCTAAACTAACTGCTGGCTATTGGTCATGTAAGAAATGGTAATATGAGTCTATACAAAAACATACACGCTAAAAGAAAACGTATAAAAAAAGGTAGTGGTGAGAAGATGAGAAAGCCTGGATCGAAAGGCGCACCAACTGCCAAGGCATTTAAGAAAGCAGCTAAAACTGCACGCAAAAGAAAATAAACGATGAGTCCCCGCAAAAGAAAAACCTACCACGAGATTGACCCAGAGGAAGCAATAACTGCTTTATCCACTTTAAAGAATGACCCTCACTTTAAGAAGTACATCGAGATGCGAGAAGCAATGCGTGAGGAAGTAATACGCCAGCTTCAAACAAAAGCAATCATCGACTGCACAAATCGACACTACATGATGACAGGTAAGCTCGAAGCAATTGATGAGGAACTCGATACCTTCTATAAAATGTAACTTTTGGTTATAATATAGTTATCTAGATACGCCCTTGTGACTTTCGTGGGGTAGGTCACAAGGGCTTTTTTGTTGCCTTTTGTAGCCCTGTAAACTACATTTTGCTACACTAGGCTATTTATGCCTTGATCTTATGGAAGAAGTAATTCAAGAGGTTGACTCAGAGTCCTCTCAAAACTCCGTGGATAGTTTAACGTCTGGTGAAGGTAACCTAACAATGGCAGAACTCGCATCAAGTCTGATGCAGAAACGCCAAAGCGAGGAAACTGAAACCACAACCGAAGAGGAATCTGAACCCGTTGCACAAGAATCTACGGAAGAAGAGGAATTAGAGGATCAGTCTGCTGAAGAGTCGGATGAATCAGATGAGGAATCAGATGAGCCGCCCGTACAGTCTTCAGATGTTCTTTCAAAGTTTAAAGACCTGGACTTGGATTCGTTATCCGAGGAGGAGTCAAAGGAACTCGCCAAGCATCTCAATGCTTCTGCAATCAAGCGGTTTGGAAAACTTACTGCACAGAAGAAAGCGTTACTTGCCGAGAACCAAGAACTCCAGCAGCAAGTTGAGCAAGCACCCGTGCCTACTGAACAACCTGCATTCCTAAAGGATAATGCCTTGCACAATGTCAGTGACGTCAACGCACTTGCTAAAGAAGTTGAGAACCTTAACACGCTCATCGAATGGGCAGACGAAGGGATGGAAAACGAAGTAGAGTACGATGACGCTGGCAATGAATATGTGGTTAAGGATGCTGACAAGACTTACACCAAAGCGGATCTCCGTAGAATCAAAGCGAATGCAAAGAAGATACTTCGCAAAGATGCTCCGGCAAGAGAAGCATGGATTAAGGAACGTCAAGCAAGTGACCAACAAGCAGTTCAAACTTTCGACTTCCTCAGTGATGGAGAGAGTGAAGACTACAAGATGTTCATGCAGGTAAAGCAAAGTCCGCTTTATAAACCATTAGTTGACCACCTACCCAACAGCAACTTTGCACTTGGGCTTATGGTGGAAGGATTAAAAGCAGTTAAAGCGAAACAAGCAAATGCAAGTCAACCAAAGAAATTGAAGAAACCAACTGCACCTGTCGCAAGCACAGAAGCAGGTGCAAGTAAACCAAGATCCGAGGGAAGTAAACTAAAGAAAGCTGTACAAGCGGCTCATGCCAAGTTCGAGAAATCTGGCAATATAGCAGACTACCAAAATTACATAAAACTAAAGCGATCAATCGCATAAATTTAAACTTAATAGGAGGATATAAAAAATGGCTAAGAGTACTACTTACAATACTGCTGGAAATCGTGAAGATCTCACGTCGATAATTTCAGTTCTAGAACCAGAAGCGACCCCGTTCGTTTCAATGATGAAAAAAGGAAAAGCAACAGGAACATTCTTTGAATACCAAGTTGATAAATTAAACTCACCAGAATTTGATGGAGTTTCCGAAGGCGAAGATGTTGGAAACTTTAAGAATCAATCTGCTGACCGGGCAAGAATTGGAAATTACATCCAAAAATTCCGTGATACATTCATGGTGTCTGATCTGCAAGAGATGGTTGACACTGCTGGTGTCGCATCAGAATTTGCAAATGCTGAGTCTAAAGCAGTACGCAATGTAAAACGTTCAATTGAGTCTGCATTCTGTTCTGCACAAGATCGTCAAGCAGACGCTGGAGCAGGCTCACCTTACAAAACACGAGGCATGTTAAAGTGGCTTGGAGTGGGTGGACAACCTTCTGACGTTCCTACATTTGCACAGAATGTTGCTAATGACACAACAGGCACACAAACCGAAGCTACTTTCAATAGTGTTCTTCAAGAACTCTACGAAGCAAACGGAATGCCTGGTGGACAGTTGACCTTACTTGCAGGCCCAAGCCTCAAGCAAGAAATCTCAAACTTCTCACGTCAGCTTGCAGCTACCAACGGAACTTACGTTGTTAACCAAGATGCTGATTCCAAGAAGATAACCTTGTCAGTAAATGTTTATGAGGGCGATTTTGGAAATGTTTTCGTGACTCCTAGCCTTTTTATAAACAGAACAAGCGGAAGTGACACAGTTGACGCAGACGCAGGACTCTTAATTGATCCTGAGTATGTATCCATGATGTCCTTAAAAGCTGAGTCTGTAACTGAGCTTGAGAACCAAGGTGGCGGTAGGCGCGGTTTTGTAGATGTCGTAGCTGGCCTCGCATGCCTCTCGCCTATTGCACATGGGTATTTCAACTAATTAGTTGCACAATAACACTTAAAATAAGGAGATTTAAGAAATGGCTAATACAGCAGTAACATTACCAAGCGCTCGCAAGAGTGTATTATCTAACCAAGAACGCGCTCAAGGGTTTACCCATAAGTTCAAAGTTCTGTTCACCGACGTTGATGAAGGAAGTGGATCAAGTGATACAGTAACTGTAACTCTTGGTGACACACCTACAGACTTCGTTATCTCAAAAGCTATGGTTAATGTAACCACCGCCTTTGCTGGAACAGGAGCATTCGCAATTGAAGTTGGTACGGACGGAGATCCAAACAACTTCATTACTAGCACAAGTGTTGCTAGTGCTGGCCCAATCATTAGTGAGGTTGGAGCAAGCGTTAAAACATTAGCAGGTAGCTTTGCCGCTGCTTCTGATGTGTTGAGCGCAGTGTTCACTAACTCGTCATCCGGATCACCATCTGCTCTTACAGCAGGTGAGCTAGACATCTATCTAGCTATGCATTCCGCAAACGACGTAGGATAAGAAACGTTTAGGATTTGGGGAGTGATCTGCAATGCGGGTCACTCCCTTTTCCACATCAATTTATTATGGCAGAAATATTCATACCTAAATGGGGCAAGGCACAAGGCAATGGTTCACAATTTATGAAGAACCTAGAGAAGCACTTACGTTACGAAGTAGACTTGGAAAAGTACGAGGCAAAGAAACGTGAGATTGAGTGTGGCAAGGAGAACGGTGAAGGTGGACAAGTCGAGGGACTTGGACAATTAAAAGGCACTATACCTGCCCGTGAATATTTCCGCTGGCATCAATACAAACAGGGATGTTGGGGGGATAAAGCATTTACGAATGAATTTTTTCGGGACAACCCACATCTTAAAGCAAAATCATTTACCAAGAAGACCTTCGTAGCAGGAGGTTTTACTAAGCCCAGCTTCGCATGAGGAAGATAGCAGTAAGCACAATGATCACCAACCTGGTAAGTATGGTTGGCGTAGATTCATTCCTTACTGCTGAATCAACTGCTGCTGTACGCAGCTTTAATCGCTTTGGCAAGTTGGCATGGGATCGCACTGCATGGCCATTCAATTCAGTCATCTCACAAATTATACCTGACCTTCGAGTACGAAGCGTACAAGTAGGTAGTGGTGGCGCAAGTTACACATCTGCACCAACTGTTGCTTTTAGTGGTGGAGGAGGAAACTCTGCGGCAGCAACTGCAACTATTAATGCAGATGGAGAAGTAAACGGAATCGCAGTTACAAATAATGGCACTGCATTCACAGGAGTACCAACAGTTAGTTTTAGTGGTGGTGGTGGAAGTGGAGCAACTGCAACTGCAAGTATGCTTACTTACATTGATTTTGGCACAACTATTAGCGAGATATTCCGAGTCACTACTAATGACCCATATGGTACAGCAAGCACATCAGAATTAGCATTTAGAAACATACAGGATGCAAGTGGTAGCTCGGAGTACGGAGAAGCAATTCTACCTGACCAGGCAAGCAACGCACCTGTATGGGTACACTACCGGGCAGGCTTTCCAGAATATGCAAGCGACTCAACAGTATTCCCATATGTATTTAGCGAATATGCGACTGTGGGGGCGTATGGGGACTGGTTACAGAGTGACGGCCAAACCGATAAGGCGCAAGTAATCTATCAACAAGCAGAAGCAATTTTACAAAGTGAGTTGGACAAACTTGAAAGACAGGAAGGTCAGACTCAACCAATACAATTTATAACTTACGGAACTACAGCAGCAACGTCTGCATAACGAAAAAACATTATGGCATCTACATCAGAATACAGAGGACTTGGACTAAACGGAGGAGTTTATATTAATGATACCGCAGTTCACACAGGTAAATTCTTTGCGATCCAAGCAACAGAGGATAGTGTCCTTGCAGCACAAGCAAGTAACATAGTTAACCTGGATGACATTTGTCATGGTCAGGACGCAACTACGCTTACTGCTGGCACAGTCTTATACGGAAACTTTACTAGCATTGACTTACAAAGTGGTGCAGTAATTGCCTACAATATTTAATGGGATACTCCTCCATAGCGATTGGACTTGGACTAGGTGGAGGTAAGTCTGCGACTAGTAATGGCAGGTTGAATGTTGCCTCGGAAACCTTCACCACTGCGACATTATCCACGACTGACAGCTATGCACTTTCAGTCAATAATACTTATACCCTAACCGTTCGTCCTAGCACGGCAATTAGTGCGGGGGATAGTATAAGCATAGTTGGGCTTACAGGCTCGACAACAAGCGATAATGGATCACTCACAGTTGCCGGAACAAATGCCGCAGTATTTGGCTCAAGTGGGGCATGGACACAGTCGAGTGGAACTTTAGTTTTAACTGTTGCTGGCGGTCAAAGCATACCCACAGGATCAGATACAGTTATTACATTTGTACTTGCGAATCCAAGTTCTGTAACAGGTGGGGTTTCAAGTGTTACGCTAACTTCAAGCGGATTTTCTGCATCTAATTTAACCGGTACATTCTTAAAAGGTGTCGCCACCTACAATGTAACAATAAAAGACACTGAAGCTAACATTCTTGTTACTACACCAAGCAATCCAAGCGGAGAAGTGACTAATGCTTACGGCACGGACACTTACGATCTGTATGTTTATGACGGCAGTGCTTGGTACATTTATAACAACGATACACCAGTCAGCGTAAGCTTTGATGGTACGGATGACTCTATTGCAATAAGCTCGACTCCTACCTACATAACTCAAAGTTCAGCGTTTAGTCTTAGCTTTTGGATGAACCCTTCGGGGTATGGATCAAATGGCACTTATGCTAATGTGTTAGCTTTAAAATCTGATTTTAATAGTAAGAACTTTGCTATTCATATAAATAACAACACTGCGGGTTATGCAGGTATTAGCTTTGGGATTACTGACTACAGCACAAACACAGCGTTTTACCACACAACAGGAGTTACAGGAAATACTTTACTGAACACTTGGTCTCATGTGGTAATAACATATGATGGAAGTGGTTTAGGAACGATAGGAAATTGGAAACTTTACATTAATGGAAGTTCTAAAACTATCGGTACTGGAGGTGGTTGGTTCGATAGTGGTACTCCCATAAACACAATAGGAAACTATCGCAGTTATCATTATGAGGGACTGATTGATGAGTTAGCAGTTTTTAATTCAGAATTATCATCCTCAAATGTAACCTCTATCTACAACAGCGGATCACCAACTGACATATCATCTTTCAGTCCTGTAGGATGGTGGAGAATGGGAGACAATGACGGAGGAACAGGAACTACTATAACAGACCAAGGTAGTGGGAGTAACAACGCAACATTACAAAACGGTCCAACCTTCTCAACCGATGTACCTTAATAAATTATGAGCAGAAAATATGTAATAATTAATGCGGACGAAGTAGACTCCGTTGATTTCAGTCAAGTCGATGAGACAAGTGCAGATACAGTTAGATACTCACTCGATGGTAGTAAGACTTTTGTTAAGTTTGATTCGGACACAACACCTTCATTCTTGGAGGGTAAAACACAATACATCCACTCAGAAATTCTAACAATTCTAGCAACACCTGAGTGGACAGACCCAGACCCAATTATTTAAATTATGAGTACTTTTAGCACTTGCACATCATTCACACGTCCTGGTTCTCCAGCAAATGGAGATGTATTATTTGAAACAGACACTAAGAATGTTATCCTTTGGGACGGTTCTAATTGGAGGGGGTATAACAATGATGGTATAAACTTCGGAGCGAATACGAAGAGCTTTGCACCTGATGGTACTGACGATCTATTAACAGTAGCTAACAGTGGTGTCTTTACATTTGGTGACGGCACTAACGATAGCCCATTTAGTATGTCGACATGGATACGCACTGCTAGTTCGCCAACAAGTGGAGATGGTACTAGATTTATCACTCAAGCTGACCCCAGCGGTTCAGGTATAGGAGTGTTGTTTTCGATCAATAATGGCACAAGTAAGTTTGAGCTACAAATTCGTGACTCATCAAACAATTGGATCGGTATCGACAGTACGGTAGCAAGCGGTTCTACATGGTATCATGTCGGTTGTACTTACGATGGTTCAAAATCTTACACAGGTATTAAGTTATATCTGAACGGAAACTTAGAGACTAGCACTTCAAATATTAGTAGCGGTTCTTACTCAGCGTACCTTAATGGAGGCTATCAATTAGTAATTGGCGGATTGCTATACAACACTACTACAAATAAGTATAACCCATCGGGCACTCTTCAAGACGACGTAGCTATTTTTAACACTGAGCTTACTGCTACGGAAATGACAGGAGTTTACAATGGTAATTACAATAGGAGTAAACTTATTTCATTGTACCGATTTGAGGACAACACGAACGACTCGTTTGGTTCAAACAACGCAGTAGCACCTAACGGAATAACTTACTCTTCAACAGTTCACCCATAATGAAAACATATGTTATATTAGACACTGCGGAGATAAGTTCTGTAGACTTCAATCAAGTGTTAGAAACCTCAATAGATTCCTTGAGATACTCAGTAGACGGCAGTAAGTTCCTACTCAAGTACGAAGGCGATACGCCTAGCTTTTTGGAAGGTAAGACCGAGTACACCCACTCTGAAATATTAGCTATATTAGCTACTGACGAGTGGATTTCACCTGACCCTATATAATGGCAACTGACGAAAAAGATGCGATAGGCGAGAACTCAGTTGTGAAGGCAAATGTTGCTTTCATGTTGAAAACTATCAGTGCTGTTGCTCTTGCGGTGTACTCCTTTGTTACCATTAAATCCGACATTGACGATCTAAGAAATGAGAATGTGCGCATCCACCACGAGGTCGATATGAACAGCGAGTTCAGAGTCAAATGGCCAAGAGGAGAGTTAGGTGCATTACCTGACGATGCCGAGCAGAATATGAGACTTTTATTCCTAGAGAAACAAGCATTAAAACAAGACGAATTACTTGAGCAGTTAAGGTACGGGGGAGCAAGGTGAAATGGAAGTTAGCCATTATATGTTCGCTGGTCTTGGGGTTGCACTATCAATCCTCGCATTTTTCATCAAGCGTAACAAGTGGGAGATTGACGACATGAAAGATCGAGTTCGTCAAATAGAAATAT
>Ga0208425_1000521_pt1 | contig 13447 bp, 18 predicted proteins | sample DEB08_DNA_4_FD_185496 | JGI IMG/M metagenome (GOLD analysis project Ga0208425, IMG submission 185496) | Aqueous microbial communities from the Delaware River and Bay under freshwater to marine salinity gradient to study organic matter... | ecosystem: Environmental > Aquatic > Marine > Coastal ...
TGTCTATCAGGTGTTGATACTAACATATCACGTGATGCTGTCGGTGCACCTGCAATAATAGTTGCTCTATTTGTTACAGCGTTTGTTGCATTAGAGTCCCATTCAAAACATTGTGCGTTATGAATTAATGCAATTACTTTATCTCCAAAATTATCAATAGACCATAAACCTGGATCAATAACTAAGTCACCAGATGCAGCTTCGCCCCATGCAATATAATCTGAACTATTAATTACTGTTGCACCATTTGAATGAGTAGCTGCTGTTGTATTTCTAACTCCTCTTGTAACCCCTGTTAAAGTATTGCCACTTATACCTGTGTATGAAATTTCTTCTGAATCTATTTGAACAAAGTTTGTACCTGAAGTTGGAAACAAAGATGCATCTGTTAATACAATAGTTGTAGTCACAGCATTAATACCACCATTTAAAGTTGTAGTTGCTTCACCTGTTACTGTTCCACCATATGCAGCTAATCCCCAACCAAAGCCAGGTAATTGTTCTGCGGGTCCCACTGGATAATAATGTTGAACTCTAATACCACCAGATGTTGTAGCACCTGAACCTGTCTCATTAGAGGGCATTGTGATAGTTAAAGTGGTAGCTGTTGGCACACTTGTTACCATAAATTTTTTATCATCAAAGTCTGATGCTGAATAGTTAGAGTTTGTAATAGCTGTAAAATTATCTAAAAGTATAATATCGTTTTCCTGTGCTCCGTGGTCCGTGCTGAATGTTAAAGTAACCGTTGGTGAACCATTCGTTGTACTAAATGCATTGGTTAATGTTGTTGTAGTTTTAATAGGGTGGATGTCATAAAATACACCACCTGTGTAAGCGTATAAAATTCTGTTTGTACCTATGATTGCAAACTTATTACCAGACCTGTTAACTAAATGATGTAAAGCTCTTGCAGCTCCTGTAAGTTTAGACTCACCCAACTGTGCCCAACCACCTATTTTTTCAGGTGTACCATATCTAAATCTTACATTATCTCCATCAACCCATTGTCCTTCGGCTGTGGTTTCTGTAATCTGTTTATTGAATCCTGGTTGAAAACCTATCTTTTGTAGCATATGGCTCCATTATAATACTATTTTATAATATCTGGTATACCCAACATTGGTCTACCATCAAATATATTTTTGTTAGCAAATGGGCCGTTTACATGATTATAATGTAAGAATACTTGGCCACAAATGTTTCCTTCAAATGGCTCTCGCCAATGTTCGAGTTCGCAACCACTATATACTAACATATCCCCTACTTCAAGCAAGACTTTCGTACCTGCTGGAGCATTAGGTTTAACTAAATTTTGTCTTTCATTAATAACAGAATCTGCACCTGTACCATCAATATAAATAGGCCATGGATCACCACCTAAATTCAATGTCGTAGATATCTCACAAGAAGGTCTATCTTTGTGTCGATGTAAACAATCACCTTTTTTATAAGCTCTTGCGTAAGAATAAGTTGGAATTAAATCCAAGCCTGTTTCTTGTTGCATTTTAGGTAACACTTTCATCATTAAAGTTTCCATTACAGGATCTCCGTAATGAGAATAGGTATTAGGAATTTGTTTATCTTTCCAAGTACCTAGCATACCATTGTCATAAGTTATATTGTTTTCATACAGCCATTTAACAGCATCTCTTTTTAAAAGAAAATAGTTAAATATAAAGTTAGCTAGTTCATAATTAATTGCATTTTTTATTACTTGATATTTATTAAACACTAAAACCCTCCTGTATAAAATTAAATGAAACTGATATTCTTATATCATTACTATTGTTAGGTTCAACACAATGCCATAACCAAGCAGGAAACATTATTATTCTTCCTGGTATTGGTGCTAGATGACATTCTCTCCATAAATGTTGTGGTGGTTGTCCCTTTTTTCTAATAGGCATATTCATTTGTATTCCTGGTCTAGGATCACTGCAAATAAGTTTTCCTGAATTTTCTGTTGCTTTTACATAATATACACCTGACCATAAAGAATTAGCATGAATGTGGGGCCTGTTATATCCACCTGGAGGATTTAAATTAGCCCATAAATTACCTAACATGGGTTTTCTATCTAACCATTCTTCTTCATAAATTTCATTTTGCATATTGTATAATTCTTTAACTAATAACTTAAAATCTTCATGAGATGGATTAAGATTTTTAGAATGCCAACCATGCATATTTGTTTTTTTAACACCTTCATCTGTTTTAGACATGTCTAAAATTACATTGCTTAATGAATTATTATCAATTTGTATATCTTTGGCATAAATAATTGTTGGAAAAAATTGTTCTTTAATCATCTAAATGGTTTACCTCCAAACCAAACAACAAGAGATTGTCTCATTCCTCTTGTAACTTTATTGACTCTATGATTTAAAAATGATGCAAAACAAATTGCATGTCCTTGTTTCATAGGTTTATAATTACCAGGTGTTGTTAGTTCTAAATGTCCTCCTTCAAATTCTGATGGATCATTTAATAATAAAGTCATAGATATTTTTCTTACAGGAGGTTCGTGTTTCATAACAATATCTGTGTCCATATGCCAATCATAAAACCCACCTTCTGGGTATTCCGTAAATTGAGCTTGTTCTGTAATTTTAATATCATCAAAACCAAAATGATTTAAATTTGTTTTTTGAATAAAAGTATCCAACGTTTGATATAATTGTGGTAACGCTTCAAATGGTATCCAAGAAATTGTAGTCACTCTTTTTTTTGTATCTACACCACCACCTGGTTGATTTGTACCTACCTGTGCTTTTTGTGGAGGTTGATTTCTTCCACAATCAATAACCATTTTACATTGTTCTGGTAAAAGTAGTGGAATAGTAGTTTCAACAATCCAACTCTTCCATTTAGGTTCTGTTATAATTTTATTTTCGTACATTAAGATATTCCTCTATTTTTAATTGGGTTGTAATCTACATCACAGTTTGCAGCTAAAGTTCTTCTATATCCTGGCCCATTAAAAGGATAAACAGAATGTCTCATATCATATGGAAAAATATAAAAGTCTCTCTCTTTAGTTTCTGGTTGATAATCTACATTAGCAAATTGACCAGATGAAGAACCATACATTTGAAGTTTTCCATTTTGAGGATTTTCAATTGATGAATATTCTACACCATAAGACTCTGGTAATTTTAAAATCATAACAGAAGATAAACCTGTAAACAATGTTCCTTGGTGCACGTGCACTGGATTATATTCATGTTTTTTCATTTCATTTACCCAAATAGAATTTAAATGTATGTGATAGTCTTTTATTTTATTCCATTCTAAATAATGTTTGTAACATGATTCAAACCATTTTAAAACATTTAATGGGAGAAAACTATGAGTTTGCATTTTAGATTGGTCATCACCATTATAAAATAAACTATGTTCGTTTTTAATTTTACCAACTAACTGTTGATTAGCGGGTTTTAGTTGTTTGAATTTTGATTCATAGATTTGATTTATTGATACATAAATATCAAATGGCACTTGATACTTTAATACAGACTGACCTAAAAATACGAATTCAAATTTCATTTAAATTTATTTCTTTATAACTTTTTGCTGCATTTTTTATAGTATCGACTTCATCATTTTTTAATACTTGAATTGGAAATTCTTTTAAACCTAATTCTAGTCCTGATAAATATCTATTATTACCATAAACAACTTTATATCTATCGCCATCTTCAACAACTAACAACGGATTAATAATAAAACCAGTTTTCATTATATGATTTTTAACTTTTTTATAAAAATCTGTTTGTCTTTGATTACTCGGGTTTTGCTCTAAGTGTTGATTCCTGAGATAAAGCTTCTCTTTTGGTGCTTTCAAGTTGTCCCTTCTCTTTCTTTACACGTTCGATAGTTTGTAATTGGCCAAGCACATTAAACACTTCTGGCTGACTTGATCCAGCAGTTAAAGTATCTTTTCTATTCAACATTATTTTATGATACGATTCTAATTGATGTTGATTAACATCTTGTTTATCAAAAGTACCATCATCATTTTCTTTTTTAAGTTGAGACCATAATCTAATTTCTCTCATTCTATCTTTTGCTGTTAATTGCATATTAGCTCTACCATATGTTTTTTCATCAATATCAATTTGAATAAGTTCTTTTTTTAATGGATCTTTTTCTTCTTTTAATTTTTGTTCAAGTCTTTTTAATTTTACTTCATCTCTTCTGTATTCAAAAGATAAACTCATTAAATTTTCTAGATAAACATTTTGTTCTCTAACACACTGCCAATATTTTGAAGCTTTTGTTGGATATTTTAAATCATTTAAAACTGAAAATCTCATTTCTGTTTCAGTTCTAAAGATTTGTTTTTTAGTCCAAGTGTCTCTTAATTCATCGACCATACCTTTAAAATCGGTAACGTCATTTGGGTCTAGTATGTTATGTAGATTATCTGATTCTTTATCTACAAGTTCTTTTATATTTCTTTTTTCTGTCATTATATTCCTTTATTAATTTCTAATTTCTAATTTATATACTTTATAAAAGTAAAGTCAATATTAGCTGCTTGTGAATGTTTTTGTTAGTTCTGTTCCCGCAGGTAAATATTGTTCTGTTAATGCATTATAAGAAGCACCACCTACTGCTAATAAAGATGAAGATCCTGTTGAACCAGCTTGAGCTGCATTTGCTCTTGCCATTGAAGGTCCAGTAGTCCAGCTAGTACCGTCGTAATTTAAATTTTGATTAAATGGTGTAGCTCCTCCATCATATCCTCCAAAAAATACAGAGTTTAATTGAGGTTGAGATGTTTTAGATAAACCTGCTCTAGTTCCAGGCATAGCGGTTGCTGCTGCCCAAGATGTACCGTCAAATTCTTCTACATTATTTCTTATAGTACTAGGATAACCTGCTTGACCTCCTGCTATAACAGCAGCTGTAAGACTTCCTGATGTTCCTTGTCTAGAGGTTGGTGTGTTAATTGGATTTCCGACAGTCCAACAAGTTCCATCCCAAGTTTCAGATCCTGCTGCAGTATTAGATGCGCCATGAGGTTGATTACCTCCACAAGCAAAACCTACGCTTGTAGGACCCCCTGTTCCTCCTGCACCTTCTTTATTTACGTTTGAATTATTTAAACTTGTCCAAGTAGATCCATCAAAACTTTCAGTAGAATTTGTATATAAAACTGCTCCTGGTCTATCTGCATATCTGTTAGCTGCAATTGCATCCGATGATGAAGCTCCCCAACTAACCACTCCACTACCACCATTATTCATTGCACCTGTATTAGTCCATGTTGTTCCATCCCATTTTTCTGTAATTGCAGAATATCCTATACCAGGTGCTGCAGGAATAGGAGCTGGATTACTAGGTGGTTGATAACCGCCAAAAACTACAGCATCAGTAATTGTTCCGCCCATACCAGAATTTGAATCCATTCCATTATTTCTACTAGCCAAACTAGACCAAGCTGCTGCTCCACTAGCCAACCTTCCTTTTAAAAGATTTGTTGTTGAGTTATACCAAATTTCTCCTAAAATAGGATTGCTAGGATCAGAAGCTCTGATCGGTATATTGTTTCCATGTATATTTATATAACTTGCCATAATAATTTTTAACTTGTTGTAATTGTTTTTGTTGTTGGTCCTGAATTCCAAGCTTCTACTGTTGTTATATTAGCACCTGGAGGTGTTTGACCACCACAAATTAAACCAGAACTACTTCCCGTTCCAGCTCCAGATCCATTGTAATGTGCAGTAGCTAAATTTGAACCTGAAGTCCAACAAGTTGAGTCCCATATTTCACTTGCAGTTGTAGGTGCCGGAGTATCCGACGATCCTGCAATAACAGCTGCTGACATACTTCCAAAACCTATTCTTACAACTCCTGCATTTACTTGAGGATTTAAACTTGTCCAACTACTTCCATTATAACTTATTGTTCTTGAAACAGCAGCTTTGCTTGGATAACTATTACTAGGTTGTTCCTTTCCTCCAATAATCATTCCAGATGTTTCTGCAGTACCAATTCCAGTAGTATTAACTGTATTTAAAGGTGTAGCTCCACCTGCTGTCCAAGTAGTTCCATTATATTCTTCAGTACCATTAGTCCAATAAGGAGGACTAAATTCATTGTAACCACCTGTAAGAACTGCTGAATTTATTACTCCAAAAACTGCTCCATCACCTCTTGAGTCTGAAAGTGCTCCACCTGATGTCCAATTAGTTCCGTCATACTCATGAGTAGCAGATTGAATAGCTCCAGGAGCTATACCTCCTGCTATAAATGTTGATGTTTGACTTCCAACATTTCCTCTATTATTTTGGTCTGTTGCAGTTGGAGTATTATTTACTTCACTCCAAGAAGATCCATCATACTCTTCAACAAGAGATGAATAGTTTGTTCCAGGATTAGCGCCATTAATTTTAATTGCTGCTGTTTGAGTTCCTGATCCAACCATAGCTCTTGTTGCAGTATTTAAAGCAGGGGATGATGAAAAAGCACCAGGATTAAACCCTTGAAATTTAGCAGTGTTAGAAGTCGAGTTATACCAAACCTGTCCCGTTGATACCGGGCTAGGGTCTGATGAAAGGTATTGTACCTTTTGTCCAAATATGTCGTAATAAGTTGCCACTTATTATTCCTCCAATGTTATATCTTCTGGTCTAGCTGTATACAGATTTGATCCTTCAGTTTTTCTTGGATCATCTGCAGGTATAGCGTCCCAATCAGCTTGTGCTTGAGTTACTTCTGCATCAACAATCGCTTGTGCTTCAGATAAAGTTTTTCGAGTGCCAGCTACTCCAGCAATCCATCTGTTAGCATCTTGATTGTGAGCATTCACTCTCCACACATTACCAGGAAAACTTCTAAATTCAAGTTTGCTAGCATCATCGTGCGTAATGAAACCTTTACCCCAGTTTTCTGCTACGCAGTATTGATATGTTTTATGTGCCATAGTTTATCCTCCTTAATTCTTTAACTTGTTGTTATAGTTTGTGTTACAGGTGCTCCTGATCCAGTCCATTCAAAAACACGATTACTGATGGATGGAGATAAAGAAGGACTAACACCACCTGAAACTATACCTGCTGCTCCTGTTCCTCCATTAGAACTTGCAAAATCTCTTGTTGCTGTAGGTATGGCAGTTGACGAACTAAACGAAGTTCCATCATATTCTTCAGTAGTAGTTATTGGGTTAGTTGTTGCAGTCTCTCCACCAGTTACAAATCCTGGAGAAGATGATGAAGGCATAGCGCCTTTGTTTCCTCTTCTACCATCTCCACTTAAAGCATTACCAGTAGTCCAATTTGTTCCATCATAAACTAAATTTGTAGTTTGATTACCAGGACCTCCTCCAACACAATTCATATCAAGTTGTGAATCAGCACCAGACGTTCCATTTCCATAATTTTGTGGCATGTTTGTTACACTTGTCCAAGCTGTTCCATTATATTCTTCTGTTGCATTTGAATAACTAGGACCAGATGCACCAGCAATAACTCCTTGCGTTAATGTTCCTCCAGAATAATTTCCAGAACGTGCAGTGTTTAGATCTCCACCTGATGACCAACTTGATCCATCCCATTCTTCTGTTGTAGTAAGATAAGTTCTAGGTTGGCCAGAATTCGATCCAGCTAAAACTGCTGCGGTTTGAATTCCAAACATATTTGCACTTCTTCTTTCAGTTCCTAAACTAGGAGTTGAAGTCCAAGATGAACCATCATATGTAAAAGAAGTGTCAGTGTTATAACTAGGTGTTGATTGACCTCCAGCTAATATAGCTGCAGTTTGAGTTCCTGCTTGTCCTGCTTGTTCTCTTCCTGCAGGTAAATTTCCACCAGTTGCCCAAGTTCCTGCAGTTGTAGCTGATTGTAATTTAAAAACACCATTAGCATTGTCATACCAAATCTGACCTTCAATCGTACCTGTACTCGATGCCAGCGACTGGACAGCCGCTCCTTGGATCTCTCTGTACTCAGCCATTATTTAACCTTTAACAGCCAACCTTGTGTTCCATCTGTATACACTAAAGTGTTAGCTGCCCTTTCAGTTGAAACTGTTAAGTCAGCTGCAGAGCCTTGAATATTTTCTGAATTTCTTCCGATTGTTAAATTATTTGTATCGAATGTTCCTGCATAATCTACAAACGAAACTTCATCACCGATTGTTGGAGAGGCAGGTAGTGTCATTGTAAAAGCTGAACTTGTTGTATTTATAAAATATCCTTCTCCAGCTACCGCTGTAAAGCCAGTTGTCTTAACTGCTTGCCATGATGTACCACCTGATACCTCACCAAAAGATAATTGACCAACACCTGTTGTGCCAGATCCAGTTACGGATTCTACTTTTAAAAATCTATCTGCTGTAATATTTCCTGTAGGAAATTTAATTGTGTATGATTGACCAGCTGAGTGTGCTGGCGATTGTAATTTAATTCCGTGAGAGTTAGATTCACAATTAAGAACAATAGTACCTGGGTTTGTATTACCACCAACAACTACTTCACCAGTTCCATTAGGTGTAGCTGTGATTGCACCATTAGCACCATCTGTAATTGTAATGTTACCAGAGTTTGTATTTGAATTTGTAACTAATTTAAGATCGTATGCACCATTAGAAGATATTTGTCCTACTTCTGAACCTCCTCCAACTAGAACTTGATCAGTATCTAATATTACATCACCAGTTCCATTTGGTTCTAATTCAATATTACCATTTGAAGTAGATACGATCTTGTTACCATTAACATCTAAGTCACCACCAAGTTGAGGTGATGTATCATCTACAACATCTCCACCTGTTTGAACTTCTATAATATCTGGATTAGTTCCATCGTTTGCAGTTGCAAAAACAATTGAAGTGCCTTTGTTTGTTGTGGCAAAAGTAAAAGTACCACCCGATCCTGATACATATTTAAATTGTACTGTATAAGCACCAGATGTTCCATTTTTTAAAATATAAAAAGTTTCTACATCTAAAGGTATTGTAACTATTTGATTTCCTGTAATTGTTCCTGTGAACTCAATCATTCTTGCTTGAGCTGTTCCAGTTAATGCACCATCCGCAACTGTTAAAGCAGTTGTTTGTGCACCACCAGCAATTGAAACTTGTTTAAATCCACCTGTTATCTGTTCGATAAGATCAAGGTTTGCATTTGTTTTTGTTCCCCATGTACCAGCGTTTTCGCCAGTAGCCATTTTTTCTATACCGAGAGGTGTATATGTTGATGCCATAAATTTTTATCTCCTATGCAGCGTCACTATAACTTGTATTTGATCCAGTTGCAACATTAGAATAATTCGTATTCGAACCTGTTGAAACACCGTTATAAGTGGTATTTAAACCAGTGTCAACATCTTGATAGTGAATAATAAAAGGCTCTCCAACGGTTGCGGTTAATGTAAATGTTGGCAATCCAACAACTTGATCTTTAGGATTTACACTACCTATAGCAGCACTAAATGATAGTCCTGTTAGTCCCATTATTTGATCAGGAACATCTACGATACTTCCTTGTTCAGAAGTTACAGATTGACCTGTAACAGGTACGCTAACTGATCCTGTTCCTTCAACAAAACCTATAGCAGATGTTATCGACAATCCAGTTGGTGCTACTGCATCATTAGGAACAATTACTGTTCCTTGGTTAGAAGTTATTTCAAATCCTGTAACCTCAGCAGTGTTAGAAGTAACTGCAACTGCGGTTCCTTGTTCTGATGTAATTTGTTGTCCTGTAACTGATACATCTTCGTTCGGTGCAACTGCGGTTCCTTGTTCTGATGTAATTGTAAATGTTGGTAAACCAAATACTTGATCTTTTGGATCAATAACTCCAATAGCTGCCGTAACTGATAAACCTGTAATGCTTACTGAAGCATCGATAATAGGAAGTGCTGTTCCTTGATTAGAAGTAATTGCAAAACCATCTGGTTCATTAACTACACTTATTACATTTGAAACTGTTCCTAATGTAGAACTTATTTCTTGACCTGTTAATTCTAATGAAGCATTACCAGAAATATCTAATGAAGTATTTAATGTAGATGAAACTTCAAAACCAGGAATACTTAAAGTGATACTAGATAGATCTCCCCAATTGTTTTCTCCCCAAACTAGTCCGCCCCAACCTGTATTTATTTCTGCAGTAATTGTTATAGAAGGATTATAAGTAGAACTTATTTCAAAACCTGTTATGGATACAATTTCATCACCAACATCGCCCCAAGATCCACCACTTCCCCAAGCTTCGGCTCCCCACCCTTGAGTTAAAGTAGTAGCTTCGTTCCAATTAGCCTGTCCCCAGGTTAATCGGCCCCATCCAGAAGAAACGTCGGGCACTGGACCCTCCTTATGCTAATCTTATGATTGCGTTCGATGAATCGTTTGCAGGAAACTGTATTTCGAAAGTTCCGTTAGTTGCAGTTTTATCAGAACCAAAAGCGATAATACAAACAGAGTCAGTTGTACCTGAACCACCATCTGTTGTTGTGTTATAAATCATTGCACCATTTGCAGTGAATGAAGCTGATGTCCATGAGATATCAGAAAAATCTGTAAACGCAGTTGTTGAAGTTAAACCAACTCCTGTGTTTGTTAATGCTTTACCACCAGCAGAGTATGCTGATCCAGATGTATTTGAAATTTCGTTTGAAGTTGAATAGTCAGTTGTTGCTGCACCTAAAGATGCTGAACTTGTAAATAATGCTATTTTAAAAGTATGACCACCAGACCCTGAAGTATTGAAGTCATGTTTACCTTGTAAAAGTTCTTGTTTAAAACTTGAACATATTGCCGATGTTATTGCCATAATTTATCTCCTATTAAGGTGTCGGTGAAGGAACTTGTATACGAACTGTACCATCTGTATAATCGTCTCTTTTACGTCTACCAAGTTGCTCTCCAGCAAACTTTTGTACTTCTTGTTTATATTTATTTTCATATAATGTCAACATATCTATTGGACCTTTTAAATAAGAAAATGCTTCTACTAAACAAGCATATAATAATCCATTTCCAAAATATTGACTTACATAAGTTGTAGTGTTTGAACCCGATAATCCAGTTGGAATAGCCTCATAATGAATTTTAAATACATAAGTAGTATCTGGTGCAGGAGCTAAAAATAGTCTTCCTGAAGTAGTATCTGATACACCTGTTGCTCCACCAAACATAGCATAATATTTTGGCTGTGCTCTAGCTGCTGATTCTGTAGATGGTTGATATTCTTGTAAATAAGTCTCATCTTTTTTTTCTAACCAAACATTACTACCTGTAGAAGCTGATGTTGAATCATAGACTTGTACGCCTTTTACAAATAAAGTTTTAGCAGGAACGTTAATTGTATTTTGACCAGTAACTAAATTACCAATAGATTGTTTTTTATATGCATCAAGAGGTATTTCTCTTAATATTTTCATTTCAGAATTTTCAATAAACTGATCAGTAATAGTAGACGTTAAAACATTTGTATCTGTTTCGGTATAATTTAATATTGCTGTAGTTAATGTTGCGTATGTAAATCCAGTCATTATTTAATATCCCCTTTATGCTTTAAACGTATCTTTTTTTGTTTTGCAGTTTCTTCATACATTTCAAGATGAGGATCTTGTTTTTCAGGTTTAAAAATATTTTTTATCCAATTCCAAATTTTATTTATCATGCTTGTATAGTTATGGGTCCTATTGAACAACCATAACCTCCTCCTTGTATATTACCTGTTGTAGCAGTATCCGCATTAACTGTAAAATAGAAAAAATTACTTAATGCATAGTCTGTTGAAACTCTTACTCCATTTTGGAATAAACCAGTTGTAATAGCATACCCTGAACCCTGTCCTATTTGTGCACCAGTTATTCCATCAAAGTTAGGAATAGTTGCATAAGCAAAAACAGGATTAGACTCTGTACCAGTTCCAGGTGAAATTGTTGGTGGACCTCTGAATAAATAAGTCGTTCCATTTGTTAAACCATGTCCGGGTACATTTACATTTATAACACCCGAACCTGCTTGATATGTTTTAAAACCATTTTCCGGTATCATTACAGTTGTAATTGGTTCTGTTCTGTCAGTTCTAACATGTTGTAAAGATATTGCGTCTGCCCCATGAGGTTTTGGTTCTAACTGTGGTTGTTTAGGTTCAAACTCAGAAATGTGAACCAAAGCTCCATTCCACTCTCTAACCATTTCTTTGTATGGAAACTCCATACCTGATCTGTCAGAAATTGCTTTTGAACGTTTACCTGATGCGTAGTTTGCCATTATACTCCTGGGTAATAAACTTTTGGTGTAATGTAAGTGCTAGCAGCTGATCCATCTTCAGCTAATGCTCTTTGTAATTCATCTTCGTAAATTAATTTATTTTGTTGAATAAGTTGTGGAGCGTATTTCATTGATAGGTAGTAAGCTAATCCCGCTACCATACAAGGTACAAATCTAAATGGAACGTCAGTTGCATTTGTATAACTTCCTACATCTTGAATTCTTTTAATATAATAAAAATGCATGTATTTAGATGCATTAGTAGAATCGGGTGTTGGATATAAATGAATAGTTACTTTATCAATAAATCTTTCTACCCAATATTGATTAGGCGTACCTTGTGAAAGTTTATTTGAAAAAGCTGCGTAAGTAGATCTATCAACCTTAGTCATTGGACTATCTGCTTGAGTAGTTGTATTATAATTTGATCTTAATTGTGCTTCAAGGACATCGGACATTCCATAAATTCCATTAGAAGGTGCTGTAGTCGCTGAAGTTCCATCAGTTGCAGCTCTAAAAAAATTATAATCTGCTTGACCTTGAACTAAATCTAAATTTGTATTAGCTATTTCCCAATAGTGAATACCTCTATTACCCCATTCTTGAAATAATATATTAAGAGATCGTCTTGCTGACCTTAATTGATTACCAGCAACTCCTTGCATTCCAATACGTTCAAATGAATCTTCTATTATTTCATCAATAGAAAGAGTTTTGTCAAACGTTGTAGTTTGAGAGGTAGTGTTAGCCATGAGCTTACGCTCCTGTGATAGTTAACGTAACGCTGCCGTCTGTACCAGACGTTTGTGTTAAAGTAGCACAAACTCCATTTTCAAATAAAATACCTGAACCTGGAATATATACTTCAAGTCCTTCAGTTTCATATCTGTAAATAGCTTTTAAATTACCTGCTCCTACGTCTCCTGCATCAGCTACATCATGTAAAGATAAAACAGAACCTGCTTCGCCTCTGCCTTGAATAGAAGTAACTCTAGATCTTGCTCCTCTTAAAACAGAAGCCGCGCCTGTAGTTTTATTTAATGTTGTTTGATCTGAATCCATATTTTCTCCTTAAAATTTTATGTGGGGCCTAAGCCCCACACTAATTATTTATTACGCGTCTGCGTATGGTGTTACTATTGTACCTGATCCAAGCAATAAAGAATTGTGGACTAAGTATGTAGCAGTATCAATCGCTGTGATAGAT
>Ga0208425_1000524_pt1 | contig 13362 bp, 13 predicted proteins | sample DEB08_DNA_4_FD_185496 | JGI IMG/M metagenome (GOLD analysis project Ga0208425, IMG submission 185496) | Aqueous microbial communities from the Delaware River and Bay under freshwater to marine salinity gradient to study organic matter... | ecosystem: Environmental > Aquatic > Marine > Coastal ...
CAGAAAGTGAAGAGGCAGTTCTTGAGGAAGTAGAGTTCATCGCTTCCAATATCGATTTGACAAATAAGTTCATCTTCTTGTTAGAAGACAAAGAAGATCCAACAAACAAGATTTTGTCCTACAACGCAATAGTTGCTAAAAACAGAGTATACAACCCACGATTGTACACAATCCGTGTTCACCGCAAAAAGCAAACCAACACTTTGTACACCATCAACGCTCTCAACAAAGCAGTCGCTCTTGAGCACGATGGGCAAACAGGAAAGCACTTGAAGCTAGACTGGGAACAGTACAGAGACAGCATCCTTTTGACCGCTGGCAAAGATCTACGAGTTCACAGCGTAACCGTAGCCAAGATCTTCCAAGTAGAAGACGAACCCGCTGAAGACGATCAGTAAGTCTAAGCCGTTCTTTTCTTGACGGAATCAAAAAAACAACCTTAAAAAGCTTTACACGTCCTGAACGTGTGCTACTATATGTTCAAGGTCAACTAACCAGTAAAGGAGAAAAACATGGGTATTGACTTAAGTAAGATGCGTCAAAAGCACGCTGCCTTGACTAACCGTGGCGGTGATGCCAATGACTTTTTCTGGAAACCAGAAGAGGGAACACACCAAGTTCGCCTTGTTTGCCCTGAGAGCGGAGATCCTTTCTTTGAGGCATACTACCACTACGCAATGGGTGCTGAAGGTCGCACGACCGTTTTGAGCCCACGCACTTTTGGGGATGATGACCCAATCGCAGAGTGGGGCACAAAGCTCTGGAACGAGGGCACCGACAGTTCAAAGGAAGCAGCCAAGCGCTTCTGGCCTAAGATGCGAGTATTCGCTCCTGTCGTCGTCCGAGGTGAAGAGGACAAGGGTGTTCGCTGGTGGGGCTTTTCCCGCACCACCTACCAAGCACTGCTTGATGTAGTTCTTGATCCAGAGTACGGTGACATCACCGACCCAGATAAGGGCACTGACCTTCGTATTGACTACGGTAAGAAGCAGGGACAATCATTCCCAACTACCGATATCCGTCCAATGCGTCGCACCAGCGTCCTCGCTGAAAGTGAAGAGCAAGTCAACACTCTTCTACAGTCGCTACCAGCAGTTGAGACTGTCTTCGAACGCACTACATTCGAGCAGTGCGAAAAGGTCCTAGCTGAGACCTTGGGTGACACCGAAGACTCGTCGGAAGGTAACGAAACTACTCGTTACAACAACAGCACTGCTGCCGCCACCACCACGACTCAAAGCAAAGATAGTGGTCTTGAGGCTGTGACTGACATCAACGCAGCGTTTGATGACTTGCTGTCGTAGTTGACCGGCACCCGCAGGGAGGCACGGGGTACAGGTGCCTCTCCACTTTTGGAGATAAAATGGCTAAAGACAAAAACACCCTTGCTAGCTCACTTCGCAATGAGCTAAACAAGGCAGCAAAAGAAAACATTGCTTTCGACCTACACGGAGACAATCCAACGGATGTAAAGACTTGGATCTCCACTGGATCAACACTGCTTGATTATGTTATTTCTAACCGCCGAGATGGCGGTATTCCTGTAGGCAAGCTCACAACCATTGCTGGTGAATCAGCCAGTGGTAAAAGTCTTTTGGTCACTCAGATTCTAGCCAACACACAAAAGATGGGTGGTCTAGCAGTTTATATCGACACAGAGAACGCTGCTTCGCCAGACTTCATGGCTCAGTTGGGACTGGACACTAAGAACAACTTCATCTATGTCCAGCCAGGAACTATCGAAGAGGTGTTTGAGAATATCGAACGTCTTATCGGCTTGATCCGTGAAAAGGCTCCAGACAAGCTTGTTTGTATTGTTTGGGACAGTGTTGCTGGGACCCCAGTCAGGGCTGAAGTTGAGGGCGATTATGATCCCAACAGCCGCATTGGACTTACCGCCAAAGCCCTAGCCAAGGGAATGAGAAAAGTAACAGAAACCCTAGGCAAAGAACAGATTGCTATGGTCTTTACTAATCAGTTGAAGACCAACATTGGCGTTATGTTCGGCGACAACCGAGTTGAACCAGGCGGCAAAGCACTCCCATATCATGCTTCCAGCCGTATTTGGCTTACTCAGCACAAGGGCAAAGCTAACGGTCAGATTCTCAACGCTAAGAAGCAGGTCATCGGCTTCCATACCAGTGCTAAGACAATGAAGTCTCGTTTCGGACCATCGCCACGATCTTGTGAGTTTGATGTGTTATTCGATCTTGAGAACGATCGAGTTGGGGTTGATGATGAAGGATCTTGGCTTAGTGCTATCGCTAATACCCCTGGTTGCGTTCGCAGCGGTGCTTGGTATACTATCAACGTTGACGGCGAAGATAAGAAGTTCCAAGCTAAAGAGTTTTTGAGCCTACTGGAAGATAAGAAATTCCGTGCAAGAGTTCTTGACATTCTAGAAGATGAGTATAGAATAGGGAAGAAGTAGGGAATGAAATGGAATACGACCCGACAAACGAGATCCGCAACAAGTTTCTCAAGCTGGCGCTCCGCCGCATCGACGGAGAAGAATACAGCGACCACATTCAGCATCGCCACGCTGCTGTTATTGTAAAAGCGGGTCGAGTACTTTCAATCGGCAGAAACCGAAACAAGACGCATCCTGACTCAGTTGGGATTGATGATGACGGCGAAGTCTTCACCAAAACTATCCACGCTGAGATGGATGCGATCTTGCGGGTAAAAAACAAATCACACTTAAAAGGTGCGACCATATATGTTGCTCGCAAGGGAAGAAACGAAAAAGCGGGGATGTCCTGTCCCTGTAAAATGTGCCAGAAACTGATTAGCAAGCACGGACTGAAAAAAGCAGTCTTTACAACTGAATACGGCACAGGCACACTAGAGTTTGACGGAGAAGAGAAATGAAAAGGCTATTGATTATTGACGCTCTCAATATGTTTCTAAGGAACTACGTGATGAGTCCTCAATTAGACATTAACGGGAAGCCAGTCGGCGGCTTGACTGGTTTTATGAGATCCCTTCAAAAAGAGGTCCGCCGAGCAAAGCCTGACCGAGTCGTAATCTGCTGGGAAGGTCCCGGCGGGTCCCAAAAACGACGGGAAAAGAATAAAAACTATAAAGTAGGGCGTAAGGCTCCACGACTTAACCGAGTATATGATTTCGAATCGCCAGAAGAAGAGCGAGAAAACAAGTATGCTCAAATAGTCCGCCTAACAGAATATCTAGACAACCTTCCTATACTTCAGCTTTCGCTGGAAAACGTAGAAGCAGATGATATTATTGCTTGGCTATGTCGTTGTGGAGAGTTCTCAGAGTGGCAAAAGCTGATCATCTCCAATGATAGGGATTTTATCCAGCTTTGTGATGATAAGACAGTTCTTGTCCGCCCAGGGAAAAACGAAGAAGTATTAAATAAGAATAAAATCCTTGAGCAATACCAGATCCACCCACGCAACTTTGCCTGGGCACGAGCTATCACTGGCGATAAATCGGATAATCTGGAGGGGGTCAAAGGACTTGGTTTGGCGACGGTTGCTAAAAGATTTTCCTTCCTTTCAGAAAATAAAGACTATGGGCTCCAAGACATTCTAACGCACGCAAAAAATAATAATTCTAAAATCAAGGCTTATCAGAATGTTCTGGACAGCGAAGAAATAATTGCATCAAATTACGAAATTATGCAGCTATATACCTCTACCATATCGTCGCAAGGAGTTCAAAAGCTCAAATATGCGGTTAAGAATGACGGGGTCACTCTCAACCGTTCCGAAATTAGAAAAATGCTCCTAAAAGACGGAATTGGTACTCTAAACATAGACGAGCTAATGCTGATGTTAAATTCTCATCAAAAATAATGAGGATTTCTTACACATTCGTTTTTTCTGTGTATAATGTTTTACAACCAAGAGGTGAATAATGACTGAACATCAAGTCGAAACAGAGACTTTCAGCAAGTTCGGCAAAACCTTCCAAGAAAAGTTAGTAAAGACTATTCTATTTGACCGCAATTTTGCGAATCAAATGGAAGAGGTACTAGACACCAGCTATTTGGAACTAAAGTATCTCCAAGTCTTTGTAGATTTGATGTTTCAGCATAAGCAAGACTATCCTCACCCAACATACGAGGCAATGGTTTCAGTAGTCCGCACTCAAACCGATGATTACTCAAACAGCATTATCAAGCAAGTCATCGACTTTATGGCTCGCATCAAAAGCAATGCTATCGGGGACGAAGACCAAGAATACGTTATGGAAAAGTCCTTGGACTTCTGTAAAAAGCAGAAACTCAAGGAAGCGATTCTAAAATCCGTAGGACTTCTTCAGAGCCAGAGTTTTGAGCAGATTCAAAAAGTCATTAATGACGCTATGAACCTTGGTGCCGACAATAACCACGGGCACGACTATCATAAAGACGTCCTTGACCGCTTTGAACTTAAAATGCGTAATCCAGTCTCAACTGCTTGGGATGAAATAGACAGCATTACCAAGGGAGGCTTGGGCAAGCGAGAACTTGGCGTTGTAGTGGCTCCAACTGGTGCTGGTAAATCAATGGCCCTCGCTCACCTTGGTGCAATGGCGGTAGTAAAAGGAAAAACAGTAGTCCACTATACGCTAGAACTAGCAGACACTGTTGTGGGTCAAAGGTATGACTCCTGTATCACAGGCATTAGACTACAAGACTTGATGTCTATGAAAGAATCTATTCTAGGCGTTATTGAGCACATTCCAGGGCAACTCATTATTAAAGAGTATCCAACCAAATCAGCAACCACTAGGACTCTAAATACCCACTTGGAGAAGTTGCGTCAAAAGGGTATTGAGCCTGATATGGTTATTGTGGATTATGCTGACCTGCTCAAGCCAACAGCAACAGGTTTTAAATCACAAGAACTACGGCATAGCCTAGGAAATCTCTACGAAGAACTACGAGGCATTGCCCAAACTTGGGATATTCCAGTATGGACAGCATCCCAGACAAATCGCAGCGGATTGAACGCTGAGGTAATCACTATGGAATCGATCAGTGAAGCATTTAGCAAGTGCTTTGTAGCCGATTTTATCTGTTCCATTTCCCGCACGATGGAAGACAAGACCGAGAACAAAGGTCGTATGTTTGTCGCCAAAAACCGCAACGGCATTGACGGCGTCGTCTATCCAATGGAAATCGACACTGCGAAGGTCCACCTTCGAGTGCTCCCTCCAGACGAGGACTCCTCCATTGATGCTGTGGTCATGAAGACCAAGCAAGAACAAGACGAGCATCTGCGGCAGAAATACAGACAATTTAAGGAAGAAAGAAGAAAAAAAGCCCAAGAAAAACGACAGGCTTTAGGTAATGATAACAATCAAGAACAAGGAACACAAACAGCATGAGCAATCAAGACCTATCAACACAAATCCTATCAGACATCACCGTCTATATGAAGTACGCTCGTTACTTGCCTGAAAAGCAACGACGAGAAACTTGGGATGAACTGGTAACTCGCAACTTGGAGATGCACGTAAAGAAGTATCCTCAACTTAAGGGCGAGATTGTTGAAACTTATAAAAACGTTTTCGACAAGAAGGTGTTGCCTTCAATGCGATCAATGCAGTTCGCCGGCAAGCCCATCGAAATCTCACCAAACCGTGTTTTTAACTGTGCTTATGCTCCAGTGGATGATTGGCGAGTTTTCGGCGAGATTATGTTTTTGCTTCTCGGCGGCACAGGCGTTGGCTACTCTGTCCAGCAGCATCACGTCGATGAACTACCAGAAATCCGCAAACCCAACCCTAACCGCACTCGGAGGTATCTAGTAAATGACAGTATTGAAGGATGGGCTGATGCCGTCAAATATCTTATCCGCAGCTACTTCTTTGGTGGCTCAAAGCTACGATTTGATTTTAGTGATATTCGCCCTAAAGGTGCTCGCCTTGTAACTTCTGGCGGAAAGGCTCCAGGACCACAGCCACTAAAAGAGTGTTTGGTCAAAGTAGAGGGTGTTCTTGCCGAGAAGGAAGATGGAGAGCGTCTATCTGCTATTGAAGTCCATGATATTGTTTGCCATATTGCTGATGCTGTTTTGGCTGGTGGTATTCGTCGTGCTGCTCTCATCTCTTTATTTTCAGCAAGTGATAACGAGATGATCGCAGCCAAGTCAGGCAACTGGTGGGAAACTAACCCACAGCGAGGACGAGCCAACAACTCTGCTGTACTTTTGCGGCACAGAGTAACAAAATCATTCTTCCTAGATCTATGGAAGCGAGTAGAGGCTTCAAATGCTGGTGAGCCAGGCATCTACCTCTCCAACGACAAAGACTGGGGAACCAACCCTTGCTGTGAAATCGGACTAAGGCCATTTCAGTTCTGTAATCTCACAGAAGTCAATGTTAGTAATATTAAGGATCAGCAAGACCTTGAGGACCGAGTTCGTGCTGCTGCCTTTATCGGCACACTCCAAGCAGGCTACACAGATTTTCACTATCTCCGCCCAGTTTGGCAACGAACCACAGAAAAGGACGCTCTCATCGGCGTCTCAATGACAGGCATTGCTTCAGGGCGAGTTCTACAAGATGATATTGATTTGGTTGCTGCCGCCAATGTCGTCAAGGAAGAGAATGCTCGTGTCGCTCAGTTAATCGGTATTAACAAGGCTGCTCGCACAACCTGCGTCAAACCAGCAGGGACAACCAGTCTAGCACTCGGCACTTCCAGCGGTATTCACGCTTGGCACAACGACTACTACATTCGTCGTATCCGTGTAGGCAAGAATGAGCCAATCTACTGGCACCTCGCCATTCACCACCCAGAACTAGTAGAAGACGAGTACTTCCGCCCACACGATACAGCCGTAATCTCGGTTCCACAAAGGGCACCTGAAGGCTCTATCTTCCGCACCGAAAGTGCTTTCCAACTTTTGCGGAGAATCAAAAAAATCACTAGTGAATGGGTCAAGGCAGGACACCGCTCAGGTCAAAACGGACACAATGTCTCAGCAACCATTTCACTCCGTGAAAATGAGTGGGTAGATGCTGGCGAGTGGATGTGGGACAACCGAAATGCCTATAATGGTCTTTCAGTTTTGCCTTGGGACGGAGGCTCTTATCAACAAGCTCCTTTTGAAAATTGTACAAAGGAACACTATGAGACAATGCTCAGTGCCCTTAAGGATGTAGATCTAACTCAGATTGAAGAGACAGAAGACAACACAGACCTTAAGGATCAAGCGGCTTGTGCTGGTGGTGCTTGCGAGATCACTTAAACTTGACGGAACCAGAAAACTAGAATATAATATTACCCGAAAGGGGTATGTTATGAGCAAAAACCTGAATCACATCATGCCCTCATATGCATCCAGGGGCTACTGTAAGCGGGAAGACAACAATAAGGTACAGCATCGCTGGTTGCCTAGTGGTCAGTCCCGTGCTCTCCCTGGAATGCATGTGGGGGTTGAGTGCTACTGTAAGCACTGTGGGGAACGAGAGTGGGGCACTGTAAGCCGCCACGAATTTGTAACACTAACTGAAACTTGGGAGGAGTTAAGTTGAAACCTTTGAATAGAAGACTACTTATAGAGATTAACAAGGAGGAAACACATCAGGGTGCTTTTTTCGTACCTGTGGAAGAGAAAGTAGAAGAGTTTGTCGTTGCTACAGTTCTTTCTTGTGCTGATGATTGCTCGCAAGACTACACTGGAAAGAATGTTGTCCTTCATTCCTTCGGCGTAGAACAAGTAGCTGTTCGAGGCGAAACCTATACTTTTATCGGCGAAAATCACCTGATCTGTACAGAGTAAAATGAATATCTTCAATCCCTGGCGAAAATTTCTATTACAAGAAGCTGGTTTTAACCGTATCCGCAACATCCTCTTGGGCAAGGTTGCTTCGGTTGATACAGTTGGTTTTATGACTGCCGAAAATCCAATGGCTCAAAAGCTCTCTGCAAAGGAAAACAGAGAACTTAATAAAAAGCTAATGGCTTGGATGCGTGATCGAGGATATGGGCCAATCCGTATTCGTGGAAGCTTTGGAAGCAAAGAGCGATCTTTCATGATTCCAAACATCACCCGTGAAGACATCGTCGAGGCAGGCAAATACTTCAACCAAGAGTCCGTCATCTGGGGACAGAAAGATAAAGACAACAAATTTATCTTTGAATACATTGAGGGCGATGATACAATCCAGAAGAGGGACGTTGCTTTGTTTGACGATGAAGTTCAGGCAAGAGAAGACTTCTTTTCTCAGGAGAGGCAATCAGCCGCTCGCAAATTTTTCATTCCCTTCTTCGATGAGCAATATGAAATGGAAGAAGGTCAAGAATCAGAATATGATCTTCCAAGCCTGACTGAAAAGCAGCTTAAAAAGCATGATGATCTTATTCAGGAAATCAATCGCCGTATCAGGCTTTCACTTGACGGAATGAGAACAGAGAAGTCCCGTTGGCAACAGCGACAGATCGCTCGCCTAAGGCTTCAGGAACTAAAGAAGAGACTATGAAATCATTTGAACAAAGCTTTCGAGAGTTCCTAACAGAGGCTGAACTGGGACAATATGTGGATGGTGGTCAGGTCACCTTGTTCCACTATACCAAGCACCCAGAGGATTCCTTGGTTTTGGACCCAAATTACAAAAAGAGTGCTTATTCCAAACGAGAGTTTGAAGTTGCTCAAACACCCAGAGTGTTTTTCTATACAGACCCCAAGCAACGAGAAACATTCTTCAGGGCAGGTGTCCCGCTTTTCACAACTAAAGTGGATGCTAGCAGAATCTATGATTTTAAGAACGATCCCGAGGGATACATAGAAAAGAATAGACATCCAGTTTATGGCTTAAGGAAGGGCGAAGAATGGAATACACTATTAGAGGATATTCGTGAGGATTACGACGGAATATTTTATTCCACCAACAGGTTCGATGTGGTAGCTTGGTTTCAGCCCATCGAAGTCAATAAGGTTTCCCAAGAGGAACAAGCTCGCTTGGAAGGCGAGTAGAAAGGCAAACAGATGAAATTTCAGAACGATCCACACAGCATTGAGGTCGGCACCTTTGTAATGAACAACCACCATGGGTTGTTAAGAATGGGTGTTGTGGAAGATATGCGTATTGACGAAAGTGGCTGGGCTATTTATAGCGTAAACTTCTTGGAGGACGATATCTATAATACCAACAAAGCCTTTCACAGCGAAATATCGGGCAAAGACCAGTTTCAGAGGGAGCACAGAAGGGATCAACTAGTCAAGGTAAATCCCCAGTGGCTGAGAAATGTTTTGGATGCCCACGAGGAGCTTCAAAATGGCTGAAGAAAATAATACAGTAGAAGAAATAACGGATGACTTAATTCCCAAGCCGCCGTCAAAACTTGCCCCACGAGGAATTACAAGTTTTACAGTATTTCGCCAACAAGATGAAACAGGTGTATCTGGCGAGGGTGTTGTAATTGAGGGCGTCGTTATGGCGACTGGTCAATGTGTTGTTCACTGGCTCTACCCACCACCCCGTGGAGGTATTGCTATCTTCGACAGTATGAGTGACTTTGTTAAGGTTCATATTGAGCCACACCCAGCAAACCAGACTATTATCACCTATCAAGATGGACACAAGGACGTCTACGGCTCCCCGCCAGAAGAAGAAAATAAAGAATAACAAAATTAAAAAATCTATATAATGTATGACTGCAAAAAATAAGCCTATAGTTGGCATACTTATAAATCCTGAAGTTGCTAGTTTCGGTTCGAACGGCTTACATCAGAACACATTTTTGTTATATCGGCTTCTTCAAAAAATAGAAAACTTAACACCTCTACTGATCTATGATGCTCATTTCTTACCAAAAGGAGTTGAAGCAGAAGATCAGATAGACCTTTTCGGTGAGCCAGTTTATAGGCTCGATCTATTTTACGAGACATACCACCTTTCGGCTCTTATAGAAGTCAGTGTCGCTGTCTCTAGCAGCATAGCTAAGCGCTTGCGGGCTGCGGGCACTAAAATTGCTTTATGTGCATATGGTAACCGTTACGTGCTAGACCAAGAAGCAGTTTGTTTTGGAAATCTTCCAGGTGACGGCGTAAACCGTAATTTTGCCAATAGAAATATACTAAGAGAAACTGTCAGAAGAGACGCAGTATGGATGTCTCCTCATTTTGCCTGGCAAAAGGACTATTATAAGCATAGGTTTAATGCTGTAAGGTCTTATGTTTGTCCTTATATCTGGGACCACGAAATACTAGATAAGAGATATGAGGATAGTGGACTATACAAAGAGAAGAATCACTTGTTTCACAAGGGGAATCCTGCAAACAAAAACATTTTTTCAACGGAACCTAATCTAAATGTTTTAAAGACTTCGCTTTTCCCATTTCAGGCATATTCGATTGCTTATAGTAAAGTGAAAGAAGAAATCGGCGATCTTTATCTTTATAATTCTAGGCACCTCATATCGCACAACAGAGAGGCTACTTCTTATTTCTGTCACTTTGATTGCACCGCAGACAAAAAAGTAAAGTTTCTTGGTAGAGAGTTATTTCCTAAAATTACAGATGGCGCACAGATAATGTTCCATCATCATTTTCAAAATGGTTTAAACTATACGCTCTTAGAGGCAGCAAGACTAGGGTTGCCCGTAGTACACAACTCAGAGTTTATGCCTGAATTAGGATACTATTATAAAGGTGCAAACCTTACAGACGCCGCAAAACAAATAGAAAACGCCCTTCGGCACGAAGAAAGAGATGATCTGGAAGAATACAATAATCAATGTAAAAAAGTGATAGAAAAGTTTTGGATCTATAATGAAGAAAATTTGATTGGCTACAAAACGCTCATAGCTAACTTGCTTGATTCATCAATTAAGCCAGAGTTACCACAATATATCGTAAACCTTGAGCACAAATTAGAGCACAGTGACGGATATATTTCTCCTTTGGGCTAAGCCTGCCTATATAGTCTAATGGAGAACCCTGTTGCGGCAGGTGGCTGAGCAGGGAGATGGTGCCCTGCTCATTTTTTTTCTTGAACAATATCAAAACTAGTCTATAATGGTCTCACAAGAAAACAGAAAGGTTTTGTATGACCAACCGTATCGAAAGTAAGATCCCTTTCGTAGGTCTCCACGCTCACTCAGGACTATCTCCATTCGACGGCTTGGGGATGCCTGGCGAACATATGGACTTCGCCTATGAAAACGGAATGAACGCCCACGCCCTCACTGACCACGGACATATGAATGGATTGTCGTTTCAGGTGGAGCATCTCAAGAAGATGCGAGCAGACGGCAAGGAGTTCAAGGCAATCTACGGATGTGAATCCTACTTCATTAAGTCCCACCGTAAATGGCGTCAAATGTACGAAGAGCACAAAGCCAATGCGAAGAAGAAGCAGAAGAAGGAAGAGTATGGGATGGTCGTCGAGGACGAGGACCGAGGGAAGAAAAGAAGCCCCCTCAAAGACCGCAGCCACCTTGTAATGATTGCTCAAAACCAAACAGGGCTAAACAACCTGTTTCAGTTGATTTCAGACAGTTATCGCCCAGAGAACTTCTATCGATATCCACGTATGGACTTCGAGATGCTGGACAAGTACAATGAAGGCTTGATTATCAGCAGTGCCTGTATGTCTGGTCCCTTGTTTGCAGATTTCTGGCGGAACCGAGACAAAGGGGAAGAGCACGTCCTGTCGGCAATGCGTGATACGATTGCTCAGTTCAAAGAAATCTTTGGAGACCGCTTTTACGGCGAAGTTCAGTGGAATGATATTAAGGAGCAGCACGAGGGCAATAACTACATCATTCAAGCCTGTATGGAAATGGGCGTTGAAGTTATTAGCACAGCGGACAGCCACTACCCACGCCCCGACCTCTGGAAAGACCGAGAGATGTACAAGCGGATTGGGTGGGCAGGCAAAGCCCCTGCTTGGGAAGAGGACCCCAATGCTCTGCCTGAGAGTGTTGATGAGATCGGCTATGAACTCTATCCCAAGAACGGCGACCAAATGTGGGAAGGATACAAGAAGTATTCCAGCCGCTCCAAGATTGACTACGACGACACTTTCATTCGGGACAGCATTGAACGAACTCACCACATTGCTTACGACCGAGTTGAGGATTTCGTTCCAAATAGTGAAATCCGCCTCCCAGAGTTTGTGGTGCCCGAAGGCAAGACCGCCATTCAGGCTCTCACTGGCGACGCTTTAAAGGGACTAAAAAGTAAAGGACTAACGGACCAAGATTATATTGACCGATTAAAATACGAACTCAATATTATTAAGGACCGAGGCTTCGCTCAATACTTCCTGACGATGAAGGCTATTAGTGATAAAGCACAGGAAGAAATGCTTGTCGGTCTTGGACGAGGCTCAGCAGCAGGCTCATTGCTAGCATATGTTTTGGATATTACTCAAATTGACCCAATCAAGTACAATCTTCAGTTTGAGAGGTTCCTAACCAAGGGCGGCTCAGGGTACCCAGATGTTGACTTTGACGTAAGCGAACCAATGGAACTGAAGCAAATGCTTGCTGATGAGTGGGGACAAACTACTGTTGTTCCAATCAGCAACTTCAACACGCTCCAACTTCGCTCCCTAATCAAGGATATTGGGAAGTTCTACGGAGTGCCCTTCACAGAGGTCAATAAGGTGACCAGTGTGATGATGAACGAGGCAACCCCACTAGCCAAGAAGGCTCGTGGTCAAACTGCTGGCGTCTATACACCAACTTTTGATGAGGTGAAGGAATACAGCGAAACGCTCCAAGCCTTTTTCCACAAGTATCCACACATTGCGACCCACGTTGATAACTTGTTCGGCAATATGCGCAGCATTTCACGGCACGCTGGTGGCGTTCTGGTTGCTGAAAACCTTGACCGCCACATGCCGTTGATTAACTCTGGTGGCGTTATCCAAACGCCTTGGAGCGAAGGTCAAAACGTTCGGCACTTGGAACCGCTCGGCTTCATTAAGTTTGACTTGCTCGGCTTATCAACCCTGCGTATGATTTCGGGAGCAATCGACCATATCCTCAAGCGTCATCACGGCATTGAGAAGCCTACATTCGCTCAAGTGAGGGAATACTATAATAAGAACCTACATCCCGATGTTCTTGACTTTGATAACCAAGAAGTCTGGGAAGAGGTATTCCACAAGGGCAAGTGGGCAGGCATTTTCCAAATGACCAACGGGGGAGCCCAGCGGTTCTGCCAAGAAGCCCAGCCAACTTCACTTTTGGACTTCGCAGCAGTCACCGCTATTTTCCGCCCTGGACCACTTAGCGCCAAGGCTCACAGCCTGTATGTTGCGAATAAGAGCAACCCTAGCCAAGTCCATTACGAGCACCCAATCATCAAAGAAGTGCTTGGAGAAACCTACGGGCTGCTTGTCTTCCAAGAGCAGTTGGCTATGCTCGCTCACAAGTTGGGCGACAACATC
>Ga0208425_1000540_pt1 | contig 13130 bp, 23 predicted proteins | sample DEB08_DNA_4_FD_185496 | JGI IMG/M metagenome (GOLD analysis project Ga0208425, IMG submission 185496) | Aqueous microbial communities from the Delaware River and Bay under freshwater to marine salinity gradient to study organic matter... | ecosystem: Environmental > Aquatic > Marine > Coastal ...
AATACTCTTTGCATCAAACTTTTAGGAACTTTTTTCCCGGCCTTATATAGCCTTTGCATCCTTGCCAAGTCTCTTCCTCTTTGTGAACGTTTGCTCCCTTTAACGCCAGAAAGATATTTCTTTGGCACACTTTTATAAGTTTTATCTTTTGCTACTTTGCGAATCTTCATGATCCTACTTTTCTCATAGCTATTCTATGAGACTCTGTAAATGATTTTCCTTTCTTCATCGCAGAAACCATAGCTCTTAAATGCTTTACGCTGTGATGCCTTGAATGTCTAGCCATAGCTGACATCTGACTCTTATTCAATCCTCCTATCTCTACGCCTTTAACTTTCATCTTCTTCTCTTTCTTTCCATCCTTGCTAGGTCTGGATCATGTTTAATCTTCTTCCTACCTTTGGCAATCTTAATAAATGAATTAACTCTTGCACTTGCCCAACCAGATGGTGTTTGTCCCGGTCTTGTTCCAGAACCTACCGCTGCACCTAATCCTCTACGATATACTTTGAATAATGATGTAGGTCTTATTTTATTCTTCCTTGCTAATGCTGTCAATCTTTTCTTTACTGATGCTGATAAGGTTGCCATTAATCAATGCTTAATATTTTTATTGGTTCAGTTCTATGTGATATTTCTTTGGTTTCTTTTGCTTTACCTTCTGCTCTATCTGATAAATAAGTAACTGCATTCATTGATCCATTCATGGCCATGCTTAACACTCTGCGAACCATCTTTTCTTTTTGAGTAAGTCCAGATTCATCCTGTTCATCCCAAACTCTATTGATAATATCAGCTAATGCTCCACGCCTTCCATTTGGGTTTCCAGATTGGCCTTTTTTAAATCTCTTACCTAAAGTATTACCTTTTGCAAACTTTCCATCTGGTCGTCTGTTTTCGGTCTGTTTATCACTCATGATCTATTAAACCCATTGCTAGAGGTTTGTTAAGTTTTTCCATGAGTTTGGGGAGGTCTGGTTCTGTTGAAGGTACATCAAACTCTAGCCTCCAACATTGATTGATCTTGAGGTTTTTAAGACCCACCAATTCAACATTCAAACTAATGCCTTCTTTTTTTAATTGCTCTAGTTCAATCTTCATATTTTTTTTGTTAGTTGCCCGGACAACTGTGATTTATTCCTGTCTATCGCCCATATATATCATCATTTTCAGCGAGTGAGGTTAAATCGTACCTCTACTATTACATAATAATACAAACAAAAATATGAAAAAACGCTTTGTATGTATTTGTTTTTATTACATTTGTTATTCTACAAAATTTTTATAATCCACAAAATCCTTCTTCACACATAAACAATTCTTGTTGATCTGCAAATTCTATTCTTTCTAATGGTATTAATGATCTATGCAAATACATCTTATCTTTTGATCCTCTTTTAGATGAATCCCTTATTGCATTATCTACATCTATACATTGCTGCCATTCTTCTGGATGGTTATCTTTTATTTCTTTCCAATTCTTATCTGAATGATAAGGACAAAAAGTGCATGATGATTTTGGAGGTATTGGAAAGTTAAATCTTTTAAAAACCTTTAAACAATCTCCTCTGCTCATTCTTTGATCTATCAATGGATATACATAATCAATTCTTGGTAATTGACTTTCTTTCATTCTTTGTATTTCATCTAGTGTAATCCCTAACCACATTTCTGTTTTTGGCATTCTTTGTCTTGGCTTCAATCCATGCAACTCTCTAGTCTTTTTTATTACAGGCTGAATCTTGTATTCTCCTGTGCATTGCCTTCTAACCATTCCACCACTTTCACTAAATGCTGGTATTGATGCCCATCTTGCACCTTGCGAATTTTGTTTTTTTAATACATCTTGCAAAAGGTTTCTTTCATTAACAACATGAATAGGAATGCCATCGTTATACTTTGCCCATTCTTGTAACATTTCCAACATTTCATAAGTTCTAGGAAGCTCCGCACCGGGATCAGCAAAGATAGCATGGTCTGCTCTTTCTATCATCTTTACACTACTTAAAAAATATAAAGCAGTAGATTGCACTCCCATTCCTAAACTAATTATTTTCATAATTCAAAATCTAGATCAATTAATTTATCAATAGCTCTATCATGATAATTTTGTACAGCTTGGTAAGAGATTCCATAGTTATCCGCAACTTGCTGTAAGTCTCTTATGCCTAGATAATATATTGCATCAAAGATTTCATTCTCTCTTCTACTAAAAAGAGTTACTGATCTTCTTCCAACAATGAATGCTGTTATTTCTTTCTTTTTTGTTTCTCTTTCTTTCCTCTTTCTTTCATACTCATCCTCATTCTTTCCGCACATTGGACAAGGTTCGGTATGTGGTTGCATAGTTTATTCCTTTATGGTTTTAAGTACCTATTAATTAAAAACATTACATAATGAACCACCATTAAGAATAGTAATCCATTTAATAAATATTCTGATATATCTAGGATCATCATTTTTCTACCTCATCAAATATTTCTAAAAGTATATTTTTTATTTCTTGCAGATGTTTATGAAGATACCATCTTTGTAGATAATGATATAAAATAATTGATATTATTACTATTGTTACAATAAATACATCAAAGGCATTTTCTTGTAATGATTCTAGCCAGAATTTCATAAGCCTCCCTCCCTTTTATTTTTTATTCTTAATAATTCTGCTGCTAAATACACACAGCAATCTAACATCTCCTCAATAGATTCTTTTACCCAATCCCTTCCATCATCCGGGTCTAACTCATCCTCATATTCTCTTTTGCCTTTTTCTAACCTTTTTTCTATTTCTTTTATGATTTGTTTGTTCATGCTACTCCCTTAATTAAATCTTTGCCCTACCTACTTCCAACGCCAACCAGAAGCATTTACTTACATTTATCATTAATTAATATTACCAATATATTTATCTTGTTTGCCTATGTGTTCAGCTTACAAGTTTAATTAATGATTAAATTGATAGGGCAATTTATGGCACACTCCTATAATTACTTTGTTTAGTGTTTGAATTTTTCTTATGTCTTATACTTGGATTTCCACAAGCCATACATCTATAAACTTGAAACTTGTTTGCTGTTGTGTATTGAAATGAATCATATTCTTCCTCTAGGTGATCCGATCCACAGTTCGGGCAAACATCGGCATCCATCATAACGCCTAAATTTGGATGATTCTTTATATATGGCCTTAATTTTAGATATACATCTTCCAATCCCCGGACATCTTGCTTATTGTATTTTAACATATGATCTAGAGCTTCTTGATCTCCAGCTACACATCTTTTCCATAATTCAAATCCACCTAGCTCCCCGGTATTAATCTTCTCATTAAGATCAAAATGCTTTGTTAAGTAATCTTGCTTATAGGATACAAATGCAAAGTTTCTTCTGGCCACCTTCAGAGTATCTACTGTTTTATAAGGCGTAGGAGGTTTTAGATCGTTATCTATAAATCTTGCTCTAAGTTTCCTGTCATCAAAACGATCTATGTTATGACCTATACAAATATCAGCCTTATCTAATAGCTGCCATATTTCCTTAATAATTCTTTTATCTGATCGTTCTTTTGCTTCTTTGGGAGTTACTACTGCTGAAAGTATTTTATCATCATATAACCATTTTGCCGACCAACTAAGCACAAACCAATTCTTTATGATATTATTATGAGGGATATATTGCTTATATAATCCCCATACAAATACTTCCATCGGTGCAGTTTCTATATCATATAATAAAATTTTTGGGAGGTCTTTGGTATTTCTTACTTCTTCTTCTAGGGAGATATTAAATTGCTTTCCGCAACTCATACAGATATATCTTTTGGATACTTTTGTTCCATCTTTTCGGCTATAATGATAACCTTTTTTATTTAAATGACCACTTCCGCACTTTGGACATTCCATATTTTACTCCTCACATTTTTGACAGGTTTCTTTTTCTTTTCCCCAAGTAGGGAAATCTTCGTAATAATTTACAAATTTCTTTTTCTGCTTTAATAACCAAGGATCTTTTGACTTTACTCTATCTATCTCCCAACACTTTTTGCATTTAGTACAGAATTTAACCCTTTGATCTGCTAATTTAGAATCAAAATTAAATTTTTCTTTATGGTCTTTTACTTGGTTTTTAAATAACCAATCAAAACTATTATTCATAATTAAATATTGCTCCCATTATCTTTTCATCTTGTTTTTTTGTATCATTAATTCTTGGTTTTTCTGGAAGCATATCAACACCACAGCACTCCGAACTTCCCTTTATCTGGTATTCATTAGGGAGTAATTTATTTCCGCATTTCATACACCACGCCTTATATAATCCAGATGGTGTTTTCTGGAACTTTGGTTTCATAAATTCTTTGGCTGGTTGTATATGTTCAATATCATCCTCCCAGCATTCTTGATTCAACCAAGTGGTTGGATGTTTAATATATGCCTTATCCTTACCTTCCCATAATTTTTTCTGTTTCTTCAAAGCATCCATAATAGTTTGGTGATCTACTTTCTTCAATGCTCTATTGTATGCAGTAATCGCTTTGGGTTTACTTACCTTTTTATTGTATACATTCCAAAATTCATTAAATTGATCTATATATATATTCTTAATATTCTTAGTATTATTGTATAGTGTTCGCTCGTTGTTCACTCGCTGTTCACTTTGATGTTCACTTTGTTGGTAGTCGCACCAATTAACTATTGATATAACACGACTTACAGAATTTGTTCGTTGTTCAATTTGTTGTTCGATTTCAAACAGTTTTAAAATCCTTTGAATTTTACTCTCATTTATTTTTAAATCTTTTGCTATCTTTTTTCTTCCTGTTACTAATTGACCGGGATTCAATGTTACCCTTTCTGATCCAATCAAAGTATCATATTTTTTATGAGCTGCATTCAATAGTAAATACATCCAGAGAGCAAAGTGATCTGATGATTTCATCACTAAGGGATTATCTAAGATTTTTCTATGTAGTTTAATATATCCGCTATTCATAATAATGATATTTGCTTTTCATCTTGTTTCTTTAATATACCCATAGCTGTATCTAAGATAACTTTAGCAGCCTCATATTCAACTAAATTTCTTGCTATTTTTTTCTTACTTTGATTTCCTTTATAGGAACTTAAATCAATTTTATGAAATTTACATAATTTTTTATATTCACTTGATTCACTTGAAACTTTAAAATGCCTATTACTTAAAACTCCCGGTAAAATAAAGTTTGTCCAATATAAATGCCTTCCTCTTTTTTGAGCTTCTATTAATGGTTGATAATAAGGAACAACATTTTCAACAACATACTTTCCATCAAAAAAATGATTTAAAAATAAAATTTCTTGATATAAACTCATCTCTGGAAATACAGGATCAATAGTGCCTCCTTTACTGCTCCAGAACCTTGCTCTGCTATGACTTGGACATGGAGGTGATGACCAGATAAAATCAAACTCTTTGTAATGGTCTAGTAAATATTGATGAGCATCTGCTACTATTACTTTATCATTTGGAAATCTTTCTTGATACATCCTTGCAAGTTCTTCATCCCATTCAACAGCAGTAACATCATGTTCATCTCCCCACTTATAGCGATTACCACCTAAACAAGCATATAAATTTAAAATTTTCATTCTTTAAAATCTTTTATTTTTGTTTCCAACTCATCCTTTAACAGATTATAATCTAATTTATTTTTATTTATGGTGTTAGCTTGTTTTTTTAATCTTTCAAGCCTTTCTTCACCTAATGCTTTTTCCGCCCATTCTTTGGCCTCTATCGGATGTTTATGCCACCAGTAAAGATGACATCCTAGGCATAAAGCCTTTACATTATCGGTATCAAATTGCATCTTTCTAAATTTGCCTTTCGGGTAGATGTGCGAGGCATGGAGATTATTTTCTTTTCCACACCTCAAACACACCTTGTCCCTAAGGAGAACATACTCACGAACTAATTTATTTAGCTTAGTTTTCTGTGCTTTAGTCATTAAAAAGGAAGTTCCTCTTCAGCTTTACCAAGCATAACAAATGCAACCCATTCATTAACTTCTTTTATAGTTTCTGTGCTTAGAGGTTTACCCTGTTTATATGCTTCAATAGCAAAGCCATGCCTTACCTTACCTTCAGCAGAATCATCTTGAGTTGGCTTCTGTTTTGGTGATCCAGATACAGGACTAACATTATAAACAGATCTTCCTTCTGGTAATGCCTTATGATCTACTCTTACAACATCACCTTTTCCATAATGTTGCAATAGTTCATGAGCTTTCTCACTAGCAAAGTAGCTTTTTTTCTCTCCCATGACCTCAACACCATAAAGATAATAAGGGCCATTCGGGCCTTCTCCGATCTTTGGCTGATCAAACTGCAATGTTATATCTGCTGATCCACCTACCGGGATTTCTAATTTAGGATTCAATTTACACTCCTCTCGTTATTAGTTGATAAAAAATTATTGATAAACACGCTGTAATCATATATGGAGCTATATCTTCTAGCCAATCTAGAAAAGTAAACATCCATAGTTCTAATTTATCCATTATACACTCCTTTGTTATAGTCTTGAATAAAATCTTTAGTAATTAGTTCCCCGGTTTCTAAATCCTCTACATGAACAATGTGAGGGAGGCGATGTCGAGCTTTGCGGAGTTCGTTGGTAATGTCCTGTGCAAGTTCATCTAAGGTTTCACCAGCTGCACATACATATCTCATCGCTATCTCTCCCTCATATTGTATTTCTGCATGATACCGCATATCATGAGGAACGTAAGGTTTATCAATCACAGATTCCGGGTTCATTATCTTCTGTGATGGTAGTTTGTTTTTTGACATCGGATAAGTCCTTTAATATTTCAAGTGATCTTTCTTTCTTTTGTTCATCTGCACATATTTTACTAAAGACCTCAATCATCTCCAAGATCAACTTATGTTCCTCTTTACTTACTGTGTACTGTATCATCTATCAATCCTTAAATTATTTAAATTTTTCATTGTTTCATCAAATCCTAATGCATCCCTAGCCATCTTTTCATCTAATTCTTTTGCCCAATCATCCATGCAAGGCTCACAAACATATACTTTTTTAGATTCGCAAAACTTACAAACCTTGTTTCCTTTTGCATCTCTTTCAATTAGCTTATCAATATTACTATCAACATACCTAATTAAATCTTCTAGATTATCCGATAAAGCCTTTATTTGCCCGATTATGGAGGTTTTATCCATATTGTCGAGGTTACCTTCAGTTAAAGAATAAAAAGAATATAATCGGTTCTTTATTATTTTAAGAGCTATTAACTCTGATGATTCCCAAGGTAGCCTTTTACCGGCTACCAAGGTTCTTATTTCTGATGATTGCATTACTTACCTCCTATAATCCTAAAGCGTTAAGCACCAATGCAAGTGCATTTGTTTTATCTTTTCCATGACAATATCTTAGATATTCACGAGCCTCTTTTATAGTCATATCTTGCCAAAGGTCTCCCATTTCTTTTTTCATCTTGTTTTCAGAACGCTTTACTGCTAACTCTTCTCTATTTGCTCTATCGGCTAACACCATAGTATTTACAATTTGATCATCCCACATTTTTCCCCATTCAGCCTTAGAAAAAGCAAAAGCGTTTTTATTTACATCAACTTTTACAATCATACCAACAGGAAATCTTGTAGTGTCTTTAGTTTTCTTAAAAAATAAAGCATCTCCTTTTATCTCGTTTTTTTCCTCATCAAAATAAAACCATCTAACTCTTTTACCACCATTTACTAAGCCATCATATACCATTGATTTTTTCATTACTTACCTCCTTCTATAAAAGATTTAGCATATTCTTTTTCTTCATCAGTTCTATTTTCAACATCTTTTACTTTTTCCGCCCAATCAATGGCATCTTCATATAAGCTATCAACATAATACCTTACATCCCGCCATCTTGGCTTTTTCATTTCTGTAAGTTTCATTAATTTTTCTCTTTCCCAATCACCAGCAAAACAACCCAAAACAAAACTACCCTTTTTAGCAGCTTCAAATCCCCAATCTCTGCAAAGCTTATAATTACCATTGGGGTTACATAAATGAAAAGTAGCAGTTTCTCTTGCGGTCATTCCTTTATCTGTTTTAGCTAAGTCAAAAACATAATCAACTATATCTGTTGTTTTCTTTGCTTGATTGTAAGTCATTTGATTCTCATCCTTTTGTGATACAGAGGGAGCTAATTGAGGATGAGACAATTCGCTATGACTAGCTGATGCTCCCTCTTTTGTATCAAATTGTTTGTTGTTTAATTGTCTCATCGCAATAAATATAATACAAAAAAAGGAAAGTACAAAAGAAAAAAGCCTCTAAATCAAAAAAAAATCTAGAGGCTTACGATAGACAGGATAAGATTTACCAGCTTTCTTCTAATTCTAAGCTGATATTATAATATTGATGTGCTACTTGTTGAGCTTCAAAGTTTGGATTAGCTAGTCTAAACATACCATAATCCCCGGTTGTTGTACTTGTGGAGTCTATAGTAAATAAGAAAGGTAAATGCTGACCTAGTATTCTATTATAAAATGATGAATGTAAACTATCTGAATCATACCAATCTGCAATATTTGTTGAATCATCACTATTAGCAAACCAATTTTCACCATATAAAGAAGTATCTGCAAATAAATCAAAATTTAAAGAATGATTAACTCTTCCATATCTTCTATTAAACCCATATGTTTGCTGATTAGATGCTGTTGATAAATTCCAAGGGATTGTATGATTCCAAGTAGGTTCACCAAAATGAGTGGAATTTGCATAGGAATTTCCACCGATAGATTTATTTATATTTGTACCATCATAATTTATTGAAGTTGAGAGTTGTAAGTTAGGAACTTTAAAGTCTACGTATTTTCCAAATAATAAACTTCCAATTATAACATCTTCATTAAAATTAGCTCCAGCTCCCCCGGTATCCTTAAAAGTAATTCTCATGTACCTATTGTCTGTTGCTTGAGTCCAAGTAATTAGAGTCCATCCGTTTTTTTCTGCTTCAATAAATTGAGTATTTCCAGATATTGTTGATTGGGTTGCATTAATTAATTTGGTATGATTTGAAGAAATAGAAACATCCGTAGCAGATCCCATAGAAGAATCATCATCTAATTGAACTTTAAACATACATTCAGCATCATTAAAATTGTGATTTAATATTGCTAAAAAATTTGATTCTGAAAGATTATCACTTGTGACACCAAAATCAAACTGAATATAAAAGGCTTTGTTTGTATTTGCTATTTGTGCAAAATTTGCTGGTTTCATGTCAAACATACTTGCTTCGCTTCCAGCATCAAAAGTAACTGCTGTGCTTCCATCGTCTTGGATTGTTGTAATATTATCTAAATCTCGCCATCCATTAGCTAGATTATAACTAACCAAATCAACGTATGCTCTAGGTGTTTTAAATCTGTTATAGCTCATATTTCTCTTGCCTTAATTTGTATCTTTCCGATAGTTCTTTTTGTGCTTGTGATAATCATATTTAAATTAGTCCATGTGCCAGAACTTTGCCCAAATGGAGTTTCTGGAAACATATTATTATTATCAAAAACTATAAATTTACCAACTTCTAAATCATAAAATTTTGGATTAACTAAATCAAAAGTACACTCTAAAAATACATCACCATTAATCAAGTTATAGTAACTGTAAAAATCATCATTTCTATTTGCTTTGTTACCAGAGTTTGCTGGTGCAGTTGGTATCGTTGGCGAAACATAAGCATCCAATTCAACTTCTTCAATATTTTCTTTTGTTTCAATATTATAAGTTGTTCTAGGTGTTGAATTTGTTGAGGTAACATTAACTAAATATCTATCTTCTGCTGGATGTTTTTGATAAGAAATATTTTGTTTTGTGCTTATCCCTGTTAATGGTGTATTTGATATTGATATGTTTGCAATATCATCTTTTGTAAGAGTTGTAATTGTGCTTATGCTATCTGGAATGTGGATATACTGCATTGATCCAAATCTTTCTCTAAAAATAAAACCGCCTTCATACTGTAATTTTTCTAAAACATCTTTTAATAAGGTTGCTTCTGTTATCCAATTTCTAATCTTCCAATCTCTAGAACTATTTAAACTGCTCCAACCTTCAATATTACCATCTGTATCATCTAATCCTGTATGATCTTTTAATAATGCTCTGTGAGCTTCATGAATTTCAGTAACTACTCCAGAACCTCCATTATATGTTTTAGTTAAACCATCATCTCCTATATATAATTTTTCAACTTTTGCTATTGATTCCGATGCTGAATTATGCTTTGCCTCGTCTGTACTTCTAACTGGAATTTGTAATTTAGGTTGAATGAAAGTATCATACATTTTAAGATCAAAATCTACTGCTGTTATTTGTCTGCCTGTGGTAAAAGGCATAGTAATTACAACAGTTACTTGATAAGAAATTGTATCTGTGGCTAATCCTTTTATATTTGCTTTAAAATCTCCAGATAATTGTGTTGTTTTAGATTCAGTTATTGCACCAGAACCAGAAAAATCCCCGGTAACTCCTATTTCAGCATCCGATACACTATGAGTACCGGTAGCTAAAAAAACGGCTGTATAATCAAACTGAACTACCTCTGAATATGATCCTGTAGTTTTATCGCTAATATCAACTCCGATTGTTACCGAATCTCCACTAACTCCAATCATGGTAGCATCTAAAGTAAATTCAAAAGTAAACCCTGTTTTATATTCTTGTACTTCATGTTGCACTTGAGGAACATTAGCATTAAATGTTTTAGCAAGATAAAAATTTCTATTGCTATTGGATAAAGTTCCATTTCCAATGCCATAATCTAAAGCTGAAAAAGTGGTATCGCTGTTATCTATTGTATTAGCACCATTATCACTATAATCTGCATAATCATCATTTGCAATAATTGAATTTGGTCTGAACCTATATCCTCTATGTAAATCAATATCTGTTGTATTTGCAAAGCCATCTCCTAATGCAACACTAGAATTATTTACATCATCTAAAGATACAAAAATATCTGCACTTTTATCATAAAAATGCAATTTACCAGCACTAGAATTTTTTACATTTAGAGCAATAAAATTATCATTTTCTACTTTTTCTACTGGAGCCGGATAAAGATTCTTTGACTCACAAAAAGCTGGAGAGGATACTGTTGAAGTATTTACTGTAAAATCACCATAAGAAATTGGGAATAAATTTCCTAAAGGAGTTTTAACATTAGGAATAGTAATATTATCCCATGCTCTATGGCTTATCATTTTAATAGTAATTCTTTGCCCATTACTGCTAATACTTGAAACTCTAAATGCTCCTATCTGATTTGGTGTATCTTCATTTATTTGAGAATGAACTGTAACAACTCTATTTAAATAAGAGTTTGTTCCCCAAAGTTCTTTTGATATTGGATTACCATTATAATCAAAATCTGGTATAGTTATAGATATTCCACTTGTTGAGGCTGTTGATTTGGATAAGTCTATAGATTCAGATATAGTTGGCTTATTAAGTATTACACCTCTATAATAATTAGAACTATATAAAACATCTGCAAAAGATAAATAAAGAAAACCACTATTATTATTAGCTAATTTAAAAAGCCAATTTTCCTTTATGTTTCCTAATCCTATTGATGAACCAAAAGCCATTATATTTTAAGAGTTGCCCTATCTTCATTTAAAGCTGTTTGTATAGCTGGAATAATACTATCTACTACTGTTTCATCTACTAAGGGAGCAGATATATTCACAGTTACATTACCACCCATGCCACCAACTAAATTTTCTTGTTGAGCTGCATTTAGGATAACCTCTCCGGGTGTTAACATAGCTGGTACTGAATCAGTATTTCCTGTTCCCGGAACAATACCACCCTCTGCAAATTCAATACTTCTTACTCCAGCTTTTGCGGCTTCTAAAGCAAGAAGAGCAGCTATTGATCCAGCAGCACCAACACCGGGAACAAATGCAAAAGTAAGAGCCTCACTCATAGCTTTTGATGCTAAAATAACTCCTTGCATACTAGACATCACTTGCAAAATAAAACCTTTAAACGCCTCACCAGCTCCTAAATCTGGATCGAATGCAGTTTGCAAAGCATCGGCTAAGTTTTGAGATAATTTAATTTGATCCCTCATATCTTTCTTTATAATCTCAAAGTTTTCAACCTTTTTAAAATCCATATCAAGATCTGCTCTTCTTATATCTAGATTTCTTTCTACAGCATTATTTAAATTATCATAAATTTCATTTTGTTTTTCAAGTTCTTGATTTAGATATAATAATTTTTCTAATAAAGCATCAAAAGCATCAACATCTTCAATTCTATTATTAAATCCTGTTAGGTTTTTTTGTTGTTCTATTAATTGATTTCCTAATGCTTCTAATTCTCCAATATTTAAATCATTCAAAGAAGCTCTAAATTCTTCTAAACTTTGCGGAGCTTTTTCTCCTAAAGATCTAATAATTACATCTTCAACTTCTGTTCCGAAATTTTGGAATCTTTCTACAACATCTCCAACACCTTCAGCAAGTCTTTTAATTCCATTTGCTGTTGAGATAACTATTGGAGAGAATAAAGAACCTATTGCTTCAGCAGCATCACCAACAGCGTTTGACATTTGAGTCAATGAACCGGCTAATGTATCTGATTGCTTTGCTGCTTGACCTTCAAATAAATCGCCTAGAACTTCAACAGCTTTTCCGGCTTTCATCTCTTCCTGTGTAAGTTCCCTTAGTTGTGGTACAAGTTCACCAAGTTCACCAGCTAAACCAGAGAATGTTTTAGATGTATTTCTAACAGCAGATTCCAAGGAGATTCCTGTGGCTGCTGATAAATCCAATGCAACAGGAATAATTGTTTTTATCTGATCTTCTGTGAATTTCAAAGATGCTAAAAAAGCCTGTTGCTCAATGATTGCTTCATCTCCGGCTGTTGTTACTTGTTGCAATGATGAGGCTTGATTTAATAATGCTCTTGATGTTCTTCCTAACGCTACCTCCAGAGCTTTCTCTGCTTGTTCTTGCCTTGCAGATGCTTCTATAACAGTAGAAAATGCACTTATTAATCCTTTTGCTCCAAAGTAAGCTGCCGATGCAACACCAACAGCTTTACCCATTT
>Ga0208425_1000544_pt1 | contig 13099 bp, 13 predicted proteins | sample DEB08_DNA_4_FD_185496 | JGI IMG/M metagenome (GOLD analysis project Ga0208425, IMG submission 185496) | Aqueous microbial communities from the Delaware River and Bay under freshwater to marine salinity gradient to study organic matter... | ecosystem: Environmental > Aquatic > Marine > Coastal ...
TAATTTTTTAAATCCTTTAACTGCTTGTTCCGTTGGAATACCTCCAGCCCATGTGTGACAAGTATCTAGACAGAGTCCAACGTTTAAGTGACCAATAACTTCCCAGAGCCTCTCTATTGAATCCATATATCTTGCTACAGAGTTTTTTCCACCAGCTGTATTCTCTACTAAAACTTTCATCCCTGTATCTTCAACATGTTCAATAGCTTTTCTCCAATTGTCATAGCCAACACCTATATCTCCACCCTCACCAACAGATCCACCATGTACAATGACTCCCTTTGCACCAAAACTTGCTGCAACTTTACACGTATCTTTGAGAAGCTTTCGACTTGGGTGACGTACTTTATTATTTGGTGTTGCGACATTTATCAAATAAGGAGCGTGAACATATATTGGACCGTCGTAATCCTGCAATTCCTCTAAATCTTCACGTGGTTTTGGACTTTTCCACATCTGAGGACTAGAAATAAAGATCTGAAAAGTATCACCTTTTCTCAGTTTTATCTCTTCAACAGCGTTTTTTGAAGGTATATGTGCGCCTATATTCATGAATTTAAGTATAAATCATTGAAATTTTTCGATAAGTAATAAAGATAGACAATTCACTATTAGAATTAAAGTAGACTTCCTTTCGTGCTTTGAGCCACTTCGAAAGCCGATAAAACAAAAATTACAGCCACAGGGAGTCTTTTTGTGTTTTTTAAGAAAAATAGTCCAGAAAAGTGAAAATCCCAGTTGATCTTGCGACCCTCCGGGATTTTCGAACTATCTTCTATTAGGTCTTGCGACTTCATTTCTGATAGTTATATAAAAATACTCTAGTTTGGCTTATTTGGCAAGAAATTTTGATTAGTTTTTTTCGCGAACTTTTATACATGAAATTTATAGAATTTGAAGATATTTACTGCCAGAAAGCAAAAATCCCAGTTGATCTTGCGACCCTCCGGGATTTTTTATTCTATCTTCTTTTCAATCTTTCGATTTCTTTTCCGATAGTGTTCTATAAATATACGTCAGTTTTGATTCTTACGCAAGAAATTTACTAATGTATTTTTCGCGAAGTTTTACTCTTCTTCTGGCATATTTACTGTGCTCATAAGCGCATCTATTTCAGCTACTGATACTTCGGCAATTTGGACATTGTATGTTTTATCACTAAACGTAAATTGAAGGAAGTTGTCTTCTTTCATCTCTATGGTTGAAATCTCTGATATATCTTTTACGACTGAGAGTACTTTTTCTTTTGTTCTTAAAACTATTTTGGTGTCAATTATTTCAATTACTGGAAGAAAAATACTTTGTACTGTCACAACTAATTGCAGAATGCCTAAAAAAAGTATTGTGTAGTAGAGATACTCTTCTCGAGCATTGGAACCAAATTCCTGTAAATCAAAATACTGAGATAGATACTCCCTAAAGGGACCGGATGTCATATTATCTAAGGCAACATAAGAGAGAGCGATACCAGATAAAAATGGTCTCAGCTGTTTTTTTCTATCTCTATACAATTGCATAATTTTTTTCTTTCAGTATCAGAATAACCTAAATTCGCTATTGTTTTGGTATGGAAATTGTACTGATTCGACATGGGCAACCTGCATGGATAGTTGAGGATGAATACAGAAGAAACCCTGGATTAACTGAGCTTGGTAAAGTGCAGTCACAAAAATCTGCCTCTGTTTTTTTAGAAAACAGCATGGATGAACTTTGGGTATCTCCATTAAATAGAGCTCAAGAAACACACACTCCATTTAGAGAGAGGAATATAGCAAAAAATATCATCACTTATGACTGGCTTCAGGAGATGGAAGATCCGGAAGAAGTAGCACTATATGGAAAATCAAATGATGAGATTATGGCTTTTTTTGAGAAAAGGAATGGTCAGTCTTTTGAGGAATGGTCAAAAGGAAGTCATGGGCAGTATATGGAAAATTTTAAAAATAAAATTATCCCCAACCTTGATAGTGAGTTAAAAAGTAAAGGGATTATCTCCATTGATGACACCTATGACAGAATGTTTGATTTAAGTACCTCAAGTCTTGAGAAGATAATGATTATTTCACATGCTGGAACAATGTCTGTTCTGCTTTCATATTTCCTAAATATGCCCTTATATCCTTGGACATGGAGAAAGTTTCTACCAAGACACACCGGTCACACGACATTAAAATCTAGCAAAATATCTGGAGGACACTTCTTCAGGCTTAAAGAATTTAACAATGTCTCATTTACAGACGATGACGGAGAGCAAACATACTAAAGTAGAGATATAAGGTCTACTGTGCAAACAAGAATTCTTCCAGATATAAAAATTAGTCACTTAACTCCAGTTAAAAAAAGGTTTTTTCTTAAATACTTAGCAAGATTTCTACTACTTTTTGAAAGCGTAAAGCCAGTTGGAAGTTTTTTAGATAATAAACGAGTTGTACTAGTAGCTGCACCGCATCAGTCTGGAAAAGACGAATATTTGATGGCTTTGATTATTTTAGCTTTAGATGTGGATGTCTGTTATTTATCAGCAAAGTGGACTATGAGAAAATTACCAAATCCCTTTTCAAAGTCAAAAGATATTGACGATCAAGGTATTAATTGGCCACTTGGATGGTTGCAAGAAAAAGCATTTAGAAGCTTTGGTGCAATTCCAGTAGATAGGAAAGGTAATAGTGGTCAGTACTCTGCAGTAATAGAAGAGCTGAGAGATAGAGATTCTTTTTTGTTAATAATTACTCCAGAAGGTAGATTCGATGCAACAAGATTTAGAACAAGTTTTCTTTACCTTGCAAAAGAGTTGGATGCTGAAGTGATGCCAGTACAAATAGATTATGAGAACAAAAAGCTAAATATTTTATCATCTTTCAATATAGATGGAGACACTGAGGATGTGATTCAGAGACTTCGACTACAGTTTGATGGTGTGCGAGGAAAGAACAGTAGATTTAAAGCATGATGGAAGAGAAGTTATATAACCTAATCCAAGAGCGAGGACCTTGGCTTCTTAAAAAGAACTTGGTATCGAAATCGATATTCAGCTTTTTAAAAAACTATCTTAAATTTGAAGAAACAATATTTGTGGGTAATCATATTCAGACAATGACTGGGCCAGAGGCATTTACCTGGTTGGGAAGTGAGTATACAAGTAATTGTGAGGTTAAAGGTTTAGAGAATATTCCTGAAGATGGAAAATGCTTGATTGTCTCGAACCATCCAATGGGTGCAGCAGATGCAATTGCTCTTTACTATCAAATTTGTAAAGTACGACAAGATAGTTTCTTTTTTGCAAATGAGTTATTTGTGTACCTCTTAGGTGCTTTTGATGAAGTTATAGCTCCAGTAGTTTGGAATAAAGAGAAAGAGACACACAGTGCCAATAAAACTACCCTCGGAAGAATTAAAATATTTTTTGATGCTGAGAGACCTGGAATTATATTCCCCTCTGGAAGATTATCTAAGCTAACATTATTTGGCTTAAGAGATAGGCCTTGGGAGAAAACCCCAATAACTCTTGCTAAAAAGTACAACTTCCCTCTTGTTCCGGTTTATGTAAAGGGAAGAAACTCTTGGTTTTACTACTTTGCATCATTTGTCAGTAAACAGTTACGAGATGTGTCACAACTGAACGAATTATTTAACAAAAGAGAGACAAAAATTAAAATCAAAATTGGTAAGCCAATTAGAGTCTCCACCTTAAGCGAAAATAATGATACTGCAATTAAAGAGCTTAGGGATAAAGTTGAACGTTTAAGGAGATTTTAAATAAACTAGTTTACTACTTCACCAGAGGTTGGACTTACTCCTAAGTTTCCTAACATATAACCAAATAATAATGGTGTGGTAACTAAGCCCCCAAGGCCATAGAAACGCCATGTTAAATCTATTTCGTTTATTGATGAAAAAACTAATAAATGCAAGACAAAAACCAATCCATAAGAGCCGGCAACTAACGCTGCACTTATCTGAATTTTTCTATCGTGGTTAGTTGTCTGGTACCAATTAGTAATTTGATAAATGAGTACCGCCATGATTAATCCAGAAATACAAATCAAAATAGTACGATCAAACTCACCAAGGCTTGGATTTATAGAGATATATAAAAAAGAAACCAGGTAAATAGTAGACATTTGTTTTGCTGTAACTTTGAATCGAATGATATAGACAAAGATAAAACTAGCTAACATTGCTTGCAAAATAACACTTCCCGCAGCAAGTTCATCCTCTCTATCAATAAAAGACCATATATCTAAAAATGGATTTATAAAAAGTGTGATAAACATGACCAATCCATAACTTGTTGCTGCTGAAAAAATTGCTGCATTGTCTAGTTTCTCTTTTGATGGTCTTGCTGTGAAAACATAGTCCAACATTAAAAATGAACCTAGGAATAACATGAGATGTGATGGTGTGATTAAAGGTTCAACTCCTGTTTCGATTCCAAAAAGAGTATGCCAAATTGCGTCTGAAGCTCCACCAATTCCAAAAACTACAGCACCTAAAACACCGACATCAACTTTATAATCTTTCATATTATTTTTTATGTACATGGCTACTAAAACTGAAAAAGCATAGCCTGAGTACAGTAGAGCATGCCAGGGCGTGAAAAAAGTTTCTATATCGTCGATAAGGTAAGTGTGAGCACTTGAATCAATCCAGGCGCCTGAAAAAAACCAAATCATTGAAAATATTAATAATCTTCTATGATTTTTATCAGTGATTGGCGTTGGTGATAATTTATTAAACATGTTGTATCTTTTCTTTATTGTAAACAATTGTTTAACTTCTTATTCTAGAAATTATTAAAACTGTTTTAGAATTTATGCATGAATGAAAATAGTTTTTCAAGAACTTTGACTTTAAAAAACTCAATTTACTTAGGTTTGAGTTCGATGATTGGTGCAGGATTGTTTAACAACATTGCACCAACTGCAAAGGTAAGCTCATATTCTGCAATTCTCGGTCTGCTATTAGCATCTACTCTTGCATTTGCTAATGCATCATCATCTGCTCAACTTGCATCGCTCTATCCTCAAGCTGGAGGTACGTACTTATATGCAAAAAATGTCCTTGGAGATAGTGCTGCAAACATTGCAGGATTTGTTTTTATCATTGGAAAAACGGTTAGTTGTATAGCGATTGCTTTAACTCTTGGAAACTATCTTTCACCTGTAAATAGTAAAGAATTCGCTGTTTTACTGTCTTTCGTTGTGTTTTTGATAGGTTTTACAGGAATTCATAAAACAGCAAGAATTGCAAAATGGTTTGTTTGGATACTTTTTGGATTATTAGCTTTTTATACCGTATCAATACTCATAACACCTGGAGTACGTTTCAATATACCTATCACTGATCAGTTTTCTATAAATAGTCTTTTATTATCAGGAAGTATTTGGTTTTTTGCATTTACGGGCTATTCGAGATTAGCTACCTTTGGTGAAGAGATAAAGAATCCAGAAAAAATTATTCCAACCGCTATTTTTACTGGTCTTGGAATAACCGTACTTTGCTATTTAATAATTAGTTGGGTTACCCTTTCAATAGTTGACCCTGAGATAATAATGAACTCAAAGACTCCTTTACTGATCGCTATGGACCTGAGTACTATGTCTGAGTTTTCCTTTTTAATTGTATTTGGATCTTCTATTGCAATGGCTTCGGTCTTCCTTGCGTTAATGCCTGGTATTAGCAGGATATATGTTGCGATGGCAAGGGATGGAGTTCTCCCTAGAGCTTTATCTACTATCCATAAAAAGTTTAACTCTGCATATATTTCAGAAGTATTAGTTTTGATAACGGTGATTATCGGGATATATCAACTCAATGTCATAGATTCTATAAAATTAAGTTCATTTTTCATTTTGATTTACTACTCAATAACAAACTTGTCAGTAATTAGGCTGGAAAAAGAGCAAAGAATTTACACAGTTGTAATTGCTTACTATGGCCTGATTGTGTGCATTGTTTTTGCATGTTCGCTTTTGTTACTGTAATTAATAAACCGAGATAAATCTCGGTTTATTTTCAGTGACCTGTAAAAGCTTCCCCCAAAGCCTTTACAAAGTTTTTATAGAAGAATAATTCTCCCCACTTGTAATTATATAAATTTCATGTACGTTTTTCTGCATTTTGCCAATATTTTCACAACCAATATATTTTTGTGAAAATTTTGTCACAAAGTTTAAAGATTGTGAAATTTAAATTAATTAATTTATTGTTTTTAGTTTTTTTTAAAAATATTTTATTCTAAATTCATGAATACTTTTAGTTCAAAATATAGCCAAGTTTTTACACAAAACGTTTCTGAATTATGGAGTGCAATATCAATAGAAAATAATTTGAACGATACTCATCCTTTTTGTAAAGAAAATAGGTCTATTAAGTGGTCAGGTGATGTACATAAAGATATTCTGGTCTATCTAAATGGAACGACTTATGTAAGAGATTTTTCAGAGTGGTTTGAAGGTAAGGGGTATAATTTATGGATTGGTGAAGATGGCGGACCAAAGTCATATGTAGAGTGGCGAATAAAAGAGCATGCTGATGGTTCTGAGTTATCCATAACGGTGTATCCACATTTATTAAGTAAATGGCCAAAAACACTAGCTTTTATACCTTTTTGGGTATATATCAATCCAAAACTAAGGTCGTATTTAAAATCTGTTCTAAAAGGTTTCAAATGGAATCTTGATAAAAATACTACCGTACCAAGAAACGAGTTTGGAGAACACTCCTGGTTTTCATAAATTATTTTTCATCTTCACAGCCACATTCTGGACAAAACATTACTCACCTCCCAGTTCATCAAGTTTAATAATTGCGCGATTTTCATCAGGTCCCCTAAGGAACATCTTGGAAATCACTCCATATTTTTTTTTAATGATACCTACTGCTTCAGCTTTTGCTTCGGGTTCGGTAATTATTGATCCTTTAACATCTAAACTCTCAGATAACTTTTGTGATCCACTCTGATTAGTTATGTAAATCGTCGCTCTTCCATTGTTTCTTATTCTTTTAACTTTTCCCGCATTGAGACTTGTGGTAATAACTAATGAATGGCCCTTAGGAGCAACCCAAACAGGGGTCGTAACTGATGATCCATCGTTTTTATAAGTAATTAAATTGATATACTCAACATCACCAAAATTATTAATGTTCATATAGGAATCATACGATTAAAAATAATTTAATAGGAGTTCGGGAAGCTGTGTTAGCCTTCTGGCTAAGTAGTCATCAGAAAATAATAAGTATATAAGGAATAAAATTGCAACAGTTCTTATTGTCTTCTTGAACATAAAATTATGGTATATATCTTTTTTATTAAAAAAGGGGATTTATATAAATCCCCTTTTTAATTATTAAATGTTGTAAATCTTAGTTAATTAACAACATAATTTCTTATACATCTTGTACTGTATGGTTTCCAATGGCATCTCCGACACCAAGAATAAATAGTGGGTATAAGATTACCCCTCCAAGAACAAATAGCCCCGCAAAAGCTGCTGCTGGTATGATTCCAAAAAGAGTTAGTGCTTGAACAGGAATTATTATTGCAGCAAAGATGGTTCCAACAGTTTGGGTCCTCTTACTCAATAAATTTCCTCTTCGCTTGTCAGTCCTGACTAGCAAATACGCATACATTCCATATAAGAAAAATATTGTATTTGTAAATGAGCCTGATATTGCACCAACAGTATCAGTATCTAAGACTGTATCAAAAACGCTGTAGTAATTGAATACTGCTCCTAGAGAAAACAACATCTGAACAGTTACACTAACGAACAAGATGTTATGCATATGTGACAAATCAAAAGTTTGTTTTACATCAAAAACTACATAAATACCCAAAAGTACTCCTGTAGTTAAGAATGCAATTACAAAGTTTAATATCGACGTAATTGGTCCGTAAGTTGGGTCAAAACCAACAGAATCTGGTCCTAATAAAAGTGCCAGGATCACAAAATTTGCTAAAACACAAACAGCAATGACTCTTGTTATTGCTTTTAAGTTTTTAATTTCATCTTTAAATGTTTCCATTTTTTCCTTTCTACATTTTTCCTACAGGAAAATCTACATAGTTTTTCCAAACTGTACATTCTCCTGTTAGCTCCTGTGGAGCTTCTCTTATCAAATTTGCTACTGCATCTGAGACAACTGATGAAATTACATCTGACGCAGCATGTGCTGCATCATGACTTGTCCAAAAATTGAAACTAAAGCCACTATCGTCTCCAATCTTGCATGCAGCAGAGGCAAAAATTCCTTCTACGTTTTCATAAGCTGGGTATACAGTATTAGACATAAATTCTGCTACATCGTCATATGTTTTGCCATCTTGAGTACCTCCACCTAAAACAAACCTAGCAAAAAACGGATCTGCTCCATCTTTTGGAACCATGGTGTACTGTTGTCCAGCAACCATTGGGCCTTCTAAGATTGTCGGTGGTTCGGTTATAAAATCAGCTAATCCAGAAAGGTTTTGCTGAAACTCTGCCATTGCAGATTCTTTTGCTTCGCTGTTAGCCCAAGTAGTCCACGCCATAAGCTGGCCAACATTATTAATACATGCTGCTGCTCCAAGTAGTCCACTTACTTGATCGTATACAGGAATTGCAACATCTCTAAAATAACTTAGAGCATCATCTGCCATGCCTTCTTTAGGGTTTGCTAACCCAAGTCTTACATACATGTTTTTCCTTTCTTTTATTCTGCGCTTGAGGACATTTTGTCACCCCAAGCAAAATAATTTCCTAAACTTGTTCCAACTACTAACAACAACCATCCAACAAGTCCAAGTATTTGGAAATCTTCTGGTAATTCATAACCAAAAAATATATCTGCTGAACTACCAATAGTTATGATAAAAGCACCTAAGACAGTTATGTTTTCATATAGTGGACGAAAAATGCCAGTTCCTCTTAAAGTTAAAGTGTAAATTAATGAGTTAAAAGCCCAAAAAAAGTACATTGGAAAAAAACCGTCTTCTTCAATCAGAGTAATTTCAAGAAACGTACCCAAAATAATAACTGAAGCTAATACTGTTGTAGCTGCTTTCCAATATTCTGGAACATGCCCCTCTGCAAGGTAATAGCCTGCAATAATAATAGAAATTAATGTGAACCCCCAGAAAAAGTTCAATAAATCATCAACTGCATCTAAAGCTGTTGATCCTGAGAACTCTACTCCTATAAATACCACATTAATAACTAGAAAAGTCAGTGCATTTTGTCTTGCTAAATCACCGATTGGCTGGGTGAAAAATTTTTTCATTAGTTAACCTACCTTCCATAAGCTCCCACTTATTAAATTGTTGATGTAATCTAACTACCTTAAATTACATACTGATTCTACAAAATTTAGACTCTGACCGCTTAAATTAATGTTAATTTTATGTAAACAAATTATTAACTATCTAATTTATTTAATACTAATGGCTTTACTTTTTCTCCAATAAGTGAGTATGTTTCCATTAAATCTTCATGCGTTAAGCCTGCGTTATCTATCTGAAAAGTAAAACGTGATAAACCACCTAAAGCTTCGCTATGTCTAACTAATTTTTCAGCTACTTCCTCTGGTCCACCTATTACATAGGCTCCTAGGTCTCCAATTTGTTGCTCAAATCTCTCCATAGTAACGGGAGGCCAACCACGTTCTTTTCCAATTTGATTAAACCAAATTCTATAACCTGGATAATATCTCTCAATAGCTTCCTTTTTTGAGTTTGCTACAAATCCGAGTGAATGAAGACCAACTTTTAGAGAGGATTTATCATGGCCTGCTTTTTCTGCAGCTTCATAATATAAATCTATTAAAGGTCTAAATCTGTGAGTTTCTCCACCTATCACTGCAACCATTAAGGGGAGGCCGAGTGCTCCTGCTCTAACAAAAGAAGTTGGTGTTCCGCCAACTCCAACCCATATAGGCAGTTTTTCTTGTAGCGGTCTTGGGTAAACTATCTGGTTTTCCAAAGATGGTCTAAATTTGCCAGACCATGTGACTTCTTTGTCGTCCCGTATTCTTAACAAAAGGTCAAGCTTTTCAGCATAGAGGTCATCATAATCATTAAAGTCCAAACCAAAGAGAGGAAATGCTTCTGTGAACGAACCTCTTCCAGCTACTATCTCGGCTCTTCCATTTGAAATTAAATCTAATGTTGCATAATTCTGAAACAACCTAACTGGATCCATTGCACTTATTACAGCAACTGCACTTGTTAACCTAATGTTTTCTGTCTTTGCCGCTGCAGCTGAAAGTATATTGTGTGCTGCTGAGTCTAAAAACTCTTGTCTGTGGTGCTCCCCGAGACCAAAAACATCTAAACCTACTTTGTCTGCGTGTACTATTCTCTCGATTAGTTCTGACATAGCATATGCATCGTCCTGAACAGTTCCGCCTTCATTAGTTTGAGTTTTCTTTGCGAAAGAATCTATTCCTATTTCCATGTAAATTAGGAAATATTTTTTAAAGTTTTTACAAGACTTTCTATAAGCATTTCAATATGGTCAATTTGGACACTTTCATTTGGTGCGTGAGCATTTCCTAGTTCTTCATCAGCGGCACCGACTAATACTAATTCCGCATTAGGAAACTCTCTGACAAAATCATTAGCAAAAGGTATTGAACCTCCGACGCCAATATAAGCAGTCTCATTGTCCCATATTGAATTAAAACTATTAACTAACTCTGTTGTAAATGGTTTATTAGGATCTGCAACTACGCCAGAACCTTTTGAATTTGGAATAAATTTAACTGATGCATTCCACGGAATATTCTTCATCACATGTTCTTCAAGCATTTTCATTGCATGCTCTGGATCTTCTGTTGGAGGAAGTCTCAAACTAATTTTTGCACTAGCTTTAGGAATAACTAAATTCACTGCGTCTTTAACTGCTGGTGCGTCAATGGCTAATACGTCTAACGCTGGTTCTAGCCAGAGTCTTTTGGAGATACTTTCAGTGTCAAAAAGATTTATGTCATCTGACCCAAGCATTTTTTTAAGAAAAGATTCCTCAAGTTCTGTTACTTGCATATCCGTGGAAGTTAAACCTTCAACCATGAGTTCTCCCTTTTCATTATGAAAAGAAGCAATAATTCTACTTAAAACCATGAATGCATCAGGAACAACTCCTCCGCCAACTCCAGAGTGTATTGGTCTCATGGGTTGATCTACTTCAATAATTCCATCGACTAATCCTCTAAGTGTTGTAGTGACAGTTGGAACTCCAATTTTTACATTTCCAGAATCTGCAATAACAATAACATCTGCTTCTAAGGCGTCTCTATTCTGTTCGATAAAATCTGACATAGTGGGAGAGCCAATTTCTTCTTCACCTTCTATAAATATCTTGATATTTACAGGTAAGTCGTTGAGGAGTTCTTTTACAACATTGTAATGCACAACAACACCTGACTTGTTGTCACCAGAACCTCTTCCAAATAGTCTTCCATCTTGTACCACTGGGTCAAATGGATCTGTATTCCATAAATCTAAATCCCCAACAGGTTGAACATCATGGTGGGCGTAAAGCAAAACGGTTTTCTTAGATGGGTCTAATTCAGTGTGTGCAACAACCGCTGGCATGCCTCCAGCAACCTTTATTACTTGTGTGTTTAGTCCAAGATCAGAAAATAAATTTTCTACAAATTGTGCAGATGTATCAACATCATCTCTGTGATTTTTATCAGAACTGATAGATTCTATTTTTACCATTTCTGATAATAGTTTTACAATATCTTCTTGAGCCATAAACGTATATTACGTCTTAAAAATATTTACTCATAAGAGATTGCTTCTAGGATATTTTGCCTTGATGCTCTAATTGCTGGCAAAATTGCTGCTACTACACCAGCAATGATTGAGATACCAATCCAAAGAAGTGTCTGTTCAAGTGATACAGCAAAAACTGTAAAGCCCTCGTCAGCTAAAGTTTGAATCAAACTCCATGCAAAGAAAATTCCAAGACCGGTACCAAGCGCTGCTCCAAAAATAGCAATAATAGAGGATTCAATAAAGATCATTCTTCTAATTTGTTTTCTATATGTACCAATTGCTCTCATGAGTCCAATTTCTCTAGTTCTCTCATAAACTGATAAAGATAGTGTGTTCGTAATGCCAAATAATGCTACAAATATTGAAATAGACAGGAACCCATAAATTACATTTAGTAGTAACTGGATTTGATTATTAGCTTCCTCAACTAAACCATCCTCATCTCTTATCTCAACCCCAGGATATCCATCAACAATAGTATTAATTTTTTCTTCTAGTTCTGGTGTTTTCTCCCTTACGTTGAAATACAATTCTGTATCAAGTGATTCGTCACTGAAGAATGAATTATTTTCAAGTAGAACAAAAAACTCTGCTGGAGGTTGAGTTGTCCAATCAAAAATATATGAAACAATAAAAGCCTTCTCACCAGCTTCAGGAATAGTGAGTAATACCTCATCTCCTACTGATAGGTCTTCTCTTTCAGCTGTTTGCTTTAAAATTCCAATAGTATCTTCCTTTAAGAACCCTTCCCTGCTTCCCTCAATATCATCTGTTTTCACAAGGTCAAACACTGTAGCGTCTACAGCCCCTAAGATTAAAGGCCTTTGGTTATAGCCAACAACAGTGGCTCTGGTGCGGGATAGTTTGGTCACTTCATCAAGTTCTAATAACTCTTCTGAAAGTCCGGTTGGAATTCCTGGCGATGCAAAAACATTTGCAGCACTAACTTGATAGTCAGCTAAAATAACTTCGCTAATCAAGGTTTCAGCCTGTGCTTTAAAAGAAGTTGTAATTACATTGGCTAGCGATATCAGTGTTAAGCCAATCATTAAAGCCGAAGCTGTAGAAGCTGTTCGTCTTGGTGTCCTTTTGGAGTTTTCTGTTGCTAGTTTTCCTAAGATTCCAAATATTAGGTTATAAATTTTTTCAAATACAAACACAAAAGGTTTTGTAATTGAAGGAGTTATAACTGAAATTCCAATAAAAATAATACCTGCACCAAATCCTACTTGCTGAAGAGAGGAGAGAGTAGGAAGGTCTAAAAAGTCAAATAAAACACCGAACAACATGCCAAAACCAACAGTTGAGATAAGAGTTCCAAACATTAGTCTTAAAAGC
>Ga0208425_1000545_pt1 | contig 13085 bp, 15 predicted proteins | sample DEB08_DNA_4_FD_185496 | JGI IMG/M metagenome (GOLD analysis project Ga0208425, IMG submission 185496) | Aqueous microbial communities from the Delaware River and Bay under freshwater to marine salinity gradient to study organic matter... | ecosystem: Environmental > Aquatic > Marine > Coastal ...
AAGGCGCTGATTCAGCGCGTCAATGGCTTGGCTCATGGGGACGTTTACAGTCATTCCTTGGAGAGCGCTCCTCACAGCTGTGAGGGTGTCAGGAAGGATGACATCTTGAAAGACCTGATCAGCGGTTGCAATCTGCAAAGCTTCAAGGTCAGGAACATCAGAGGGACTAGCCCCTGAGATAATCACTTGGAGGGTGTCAATAGCCACCTCAGTGATAGCTTCTTGAGCTGTGATAAAGTCCTCAACCGCCAACCCCATCCCGCTCCTGAGTATGAAGTCAAGGAGCTGGTCCCTTGGTAGGGCTAGGAGTTGGTCAGCTGAGGTGAGCTCAACGGCGGTCTGTAGGTTGGCCACCGTCTCACGCTGAGCCCGCTTCAGGTCTTTCCTGAATTGGTCCTCAGCCTTGATCAGAGCTTGAAGGCTCTTGATCTTCGCTTTGACGATCTGCCCATATGGTCCTTTTAAATCACGAAGCTGAGCCGTCAGGTCATCAAGCGCCTTTTGATCAGCGCTTGGACCTTCAGCCAATGCTACATGAGAGCGACCACATGAGCAGACCACGCCACCCTCTTAGAGGCAGTCCGTGAGGACAAAGCCAAGGTCACCATCTACGACCTTGAAGAGGTGGCTCATGTCAGCCCATACGTTGCGAGCGGTGAGGTCAAGCTTGTCGTACTGACCCGCCTTCATCGCCTCGAACTCAAGGTTAACTGCGGCCACAGGCATCATTCGGACACCATTACGGCTCTGGATGCTGTCTGAGCCGTGGAGGATACCCATGAAGATGCTGTCACCTGTCCAGATGTAGCTCTCTGAGCTTGCAGCGCCAGGAACAGCTGTGTCACGGCGAGCCGCGCCAACGTGAATGTTGGGGATACCAAGAATATCACGGAGGACGCTGATGACCGCCTCATCAGAGAGGAGGAGTGAGCCACCGCCAGCCACACCCTGTGAGCTGTCACCAAAGTAGCCACGGAGCTCACCTGAACGTGCAAGGCTACGGAACACCTCACGACCCAAGACAAGCGTGTCAGCGTTGAGGCCATGAGCGTTCTCAAAGACTGTGTCCTTGAGCTGATGGAGGTAGCTCAGAGGCTCAGCGCCCGCGACGTCAAACTTACCGCCGAACTGAGCGGTTGAGGTTGCGGTGTTGAAGTTGGCACCGTCAAAGAGGACGTCAGCGGCGCGCTTCTCTTTTGCGAGCTTCATAACGCGAGCGACCTTCTTGACAATGCGCGCCTCCTCAGAACCTGGGTACTGAGAGTCAACAATGTCCTCCATCGCGATGGAGTCCTCTGCGCTGTAGATGTCACACTTGTAGTTGAGGCTTGAGCGATCAAAGCCACCAATTCGTGAGCGTGAAGCGCCAGGAGCGCGCTCAAGGTCAAGCCCTGCACCCGCGCCCATGAAGTTACGGCTGTTCTCGAGGAGGAGAGTCCCTGAGCGCTGTGGAACCTTGACGTTCTCACAGACCTTGTCAGCGATGAGTTGGTTGTCTGAAGGGACCGCCTCAGCGACTAGGCTTGAGAGGATCTCATCAACAGGGTGAATATTACGATATGAAGAAGCCATTTAGATCACCTCCTAATTAAGCGAGCGGTGCAAGGCCACGCTGGAAGCAGATGATGATCTGCTCATTAGCTGAGGCGCTGGTCTGGTTGACGTTGGGGAGCGTGAAGCCCACAGGGTAGTGGGTAGACACGGCGGCCTGAACCTCACCATCAGTGGTGACAGAGAGGACGGTGTTGGAGGTGAGGGTGAGGCTGCCATTGGCGATGACGCGAGTCTCACCGAAGATGACAACGTCAACAGGGTCACCTGCCTCAGCGCCACGCTGAGCCACGCCAATGATGGTGTTGGCGGTTGGGTCGGTTGCGATTGCGACCTTGCCAGCGCTGTCAATCGCGACAAGCGCGAACTCTGTGACAGCTGAGGCACAAATAAAGGACTTAATGATCTGGTTCATAGTGATAACTCCTTAGCTGAACACAGAGTTGTATTGATCGGGGTTTTGCTCACGGAACAAGTTAAGAGCCTCTGAGAAGTTGAGCCCCTTCTCAGTAGCGAGCGCCTTGACCTTCTCAGCGAGCGTGGCCTTATTGAGCTCCTCACCTGAAGCGCCATGGCCAATCTCATTAAGAGGGACCGCGCTTGATGCTGGGCGCTCGCTGAACATGGTCCAAAACTCAGGCATAGTGTCTCGGACGTCCCACGCGCGCTGAGCTGCGCCTTCCTCAGCTGGGCTGACCTTGCCCTCACGGAGAAGGGCGCTGACAGCCTCACGGCGCTCAACATCACGCTTCTCAGCCTCGATGACCTCAAGGCGCTCACTGAGCTTGGTGTTCTGAGCGCGGAGGGCCATGACCTCAGCTAGGAGGTTAGGCTCAGCCTTCTCAGAGAGCGTGGCGGGCTCGCTCATCTTCTTGGCCTTCTCCTCATCCTCTTTCTCAGTCATCTCCTCAGGTTTGTCATCCTCAGAGGGCTTCTCAGCCATCTCCTCAGACTCATACTCACCTGCCAAGGAAGCCTCAGCCTCCTCTGTGAGGTCTTTCATTTTCTGCTCTAGCTCTTTGACCATCGCGTCCTTAGCGGCGAGCGCGGCCTTGAGCTCATCTACGGACATATTTTCAAAGTCCATCATCTGCTCCTGTTCGCTTAAAGTGACCCGATCAATCTTAGAATGAGACTGAGCAGGGCGTGGGGTTAGGGTGACAGCGAGGAGCTGAGCATCGCCCACCTTCTCACCACCATCACGAGTGAAGATTTCACCATGTAGGTATTCAGGGGAGCTCCATAGAACCCCGCCAGCGTCTTGGACCACCTTGAGTCCGCGCTCGTTATAGGCAGGGATGGCATAAAGCCCATCCTCTCTGAGCTCGAGCTCAACGATCATCCCAAGGGCGTTCCCGCTCTCAGGTGGCGCGGGCGTCCCACCTTGGAAGGGTGAGGTGGCATGTTGCCAATCAATGATGACAGGGTCAGCGTCACGGCGCTCACGATAGACCCTAACCATCTCCTCAAGGAGCTCCTTGGAGATTGGAGCGCCAATGGCCTCACCACTCATCCGTGAGCTCACTTGACCAAGCGCCAAGGTCTTAAAGGGCTTACCAATGGTCAGACCCTCAGGGACATCATAAGAGGGAACAGCGCTGAGCTGTACAGCCTCGCCATATGCCCTCAAGGTTGCTTTCTTGTCTGCGGCGTTCATTTGGTTCACCACCTTTCGCGCCCATGAATAGCCAGCGTCTCCACCCCATCCGTCCCACGCTTGGCGGCCTTTGCCGTAGCCCTCCCAAGTAGAGCCTTCCTTGTCGATCTCATGGCGGGTGAAGTAAGCCAACATGCGCCTGACTGTATCAGGGCTAAGGTTCTTACCTGCTATAAGGTCACGAGCGCGGGCGATACCTACAGGCGTCATCCCCCTCTGACTCTGTGGCTTCTGTGCTCGCCTCCTAAGCGCGCGCTCAGCTGCCTTCTTAGCTCCCTCAGGTGGCTTGAAGTCAATGTGACTATACTTCTGAGGTGCCATGAGCTCAGCCTTAGCCTCAGTCTTTTGAGGGTGGCCACTAGGGAGTAGATCAAGGTCACCTGTGTAAGCTTCCTTACGCTGACCTGTACCCACTAGCTTGAGGAAGGCTTTGACCCTGCCGTATGCCCATTGATTCCTAGTCATCCCTGGGCGATGGCTAACACTAAAAGCACCCGCGCCACGCCTGAACACAGCTTTGAGTGAGCCTAGATCAACCTTCTTGGACTTGGCTTTATAGCGGTCATTGTGCTTGTCCACCATGCCCTGAAGCGCGCGCGCCACGCTCTCACTGATCTCAATCCCACCACGCTTGCCTGAGGCTGAGCCCTTAGGGTTGGTTGAGGAGCCCTTGACCCTATCTGAGGGAGGCGCTGGCGTTTGGGCTTTGGTCCTAGCCATGCTTACGCCTCCTGATGGCGGCCTCAGCGAGCGCGGCCACGCCACCGCCTGAGCTAGCGGCGCTTACTGTTCTCTCTAGCGCTGATCGCTGTGCTTCCTCTGGTAGGTCGCCAGCCCCTAGACGCTCCCTTATGGCGCGCTCGAGCTCGTTGTCTGGAGTGAGTAGCCCTGAGGTGACTAGCTGAGGAAGCATGCCTAAAGACTCTGCAAGGTCGTCTGTGTCTAGTCCTGTGTGGACTAGCCTTGGAAGCTTGGAGGGGTCTACAGGTCCATAGTTCCATCTAATCAACCTTCCTATGGTTCCACCACCACGACGATCCACGCCGCTAATAGCAGAGGCCACAACATCACAGAGATTGATAGCAGCTCGCCTGAATACACTTAGATGTACCTCACCCACTGAGCGCGCTCCTGTGTCAGTTATGCCTAGGTTGGCGAACTGAGCCAGGAAGGCTTGGCTGATTTGATTGTCACACTCTCGGATAATATCAAGCGGGCCTTGAGCGTAGAGGTTAGGCGTAGCGGCGTATTGGTCAAAGCTCACTACAGGGTTATCAATGAGATAGCTTTGCTCAGCTGCAAGGAACGCCTGAGCCTGAGCCTCAGCCTCATCAATCATGGCGTTGATGTCTGAGTCAGTCAGACCTTGGAGTTCCGCCACTGACCTGTCCACCTTGACCCTTGGTGTGGGGACCGCCCAGCGGTCAACACCAACACACATGAGGTTTGACACCTTCTGTTTGGTACGCCACCACCACCACACAGGGCGCAACATACCAGAGCCCTCAAAGTTAGAGCCTGTACGGTTGAGGGTGAGGAGAAGGAGCTTGTTGGCTGGGATAGGCTCAGGAACCTTCCCCACGCCCACCACATGCTGAAGCACTCCATCAAGCTGTTGGTTGTCACGGCTGAGCCACCTCAAGTGAGCGCTTGGCTCACGGTCAGCGTAGAGGTCAAGCCAGACTTTAACCTTGCCCTCATAGTCAGGTCCAACCTTGTAGACCTCCTCAGCGTAGCGATACCCAAGGGGGACAAACTCAAGGAGATAGCTGAGCTGTTCCTCAAAGCTTTGGCTCATTTGACCAGCGTAGCCATCAAGCCCAAACGCCTCATTACCAAAGCGGGCGAGCTCATCACAGATAGCGTCACCCTCCATAGCAGACTCAAAGCGCCAGGTTGCACTGAGGAGGGTTTGGCGTAGCATATGCCATGAGCGCCTGACCACAGGGTCAGTCCTCAGCATATCCTCAGCCTCCCTCACCCAATTGAGCCCTGTGAGTGAGGCGTTGCGCTCATAGCCTGAGATCATCCCGCCACTGAGCTGTGTTCCTGTGATACCTCTCACAGAAAAGCGAGGGTGGAGCGCTCGCATATGGCGAGGCGCTTCCTCTTGGTCAGCTTGGTAGTCTAGCTTTCTCATGAAGCCTCTGAGATGTCAGGCGGTTCTATCCTCCATCAATCGTCAAGCTTCTCCATCACGTCAGCTTTAGTGTCAGCATAAAGCGCTGAGTTGTCAAGCCTTGTCTGTGGCCATGCACCTTGAGCTTTGAAGATGCTCAAGTCAATCTCACCTTGGTCTGTGCATGTAGCCTTGTAGCGCCCCATGTAGAGGTGGGGCTTGTCAGTCTCTACCCAAGTGAAACACCGCTCACAGTAAATATATTTCTCTAAATAGGAAGTCACTTCCTATTTGTCCTCATATCGGCTGAGCTCCCTAGTCAGGTACCAAAGCGCTTTTTGTAAGTCCTCACGAGCGTCACCCTTATGGCCAGCGCGCGCCACATACTTAATGACGTTACCTAAACAGAAGCCAAGACCCCAAGCCTCCACAGCGTCAATCACCTCTACTCCACTCTGAGCATGATAGTGAGATGGATGGTCAACAGCGCTGAGCTCCTCATCAGCTGTCAGGTCTACTCTACTGAGGAGGTCAGTGTGATATAGGACGTGATCCTCTGGCTCTAAGCATGGATGCTCAGCCATTGTTGATCTGCTTTCTAAGAGCCTCAATTTGGCCCTCAAGTTTGAGGAGCTCATCATGATAATCATCCAATCGCCCAATGATGTCTTCCTGCTCTTGGCGCTCGAGGTCAAAGCGCTTGTTGGTAAACTGCCATAGCATATACATGAGGCCCACAGTCACAACAGCCACAAGGTTAGCGGGGTCTAAGACCTTCTCAATCAGGCTAGGTGGAAGGGCGGTAGGGTCAGCCATTAGAAGCTCCTTGAGTTGGTAGTGATTCCCGCCTTGCGGTCACGACTAGGGCGGCGTCTTGGAGTATACGCGCTCCTCTGAACAGCGTCAGCCCAATAGTGAAAGATGCAATCATAACGCAGAGCATCAAGAGGATCCTCACGCCCATCCTTCTTAGGTTGCTCTTTAGAATCCCACGCATAGCTCAGGAGCGCCTTCCTCAAGCTGTTACCTATGGCGCGCTCGCCCTTATCCCAGACCTCCTTGGTGATAAGATAGCGGTTGCGAGCAAAGGCGCGCTTGAGGCGTTGAACCCCATTGAGGATGTCCACCCTCACAGGGTCTGTGGTGTGCCTCAGAGTCATTCCAAGGCCACCCGCTCCCACCTCCTTTGACATCTCACGGAAGGCTGAGCGCCCTGTGTGGTCTGATCTAGCCTTGCCTGCTTTGTCAGCCACTCCACTATCAAGCCATATTCGTGGCCCAGGTGCTGAGTCTTTATCTGAGCGAGGCCACGCCACCCTCAGAATCATCTCACACAGCTGAGCTATGGTGACCTCCTGTGGGTTGATCTCATGAGCTATGATTGACGCCTCACGCTCCTCATCAAACACGATGATCAAGACGCTTGGCTTTCTGAAGCCCCAGTCTATCGCCACGCGCGCGGTCATCTCCTCACGATAGGTGAAGTCATCTATGACATGTCGAGCACTATCGAACTCCTGATAGACCAAGCCTGAGGGGGGCTTTGGCTTATTCATTACCATGGCCTCACGCTCATCCTCAGGTAAGAGCTTGGTAGCTTCGAACCACTCAGCGCTGAGGTTGTTTTGATTCACATAGGAGGTGAAGAGGAGAGGGTGGATACCCGCCGTCTCAGCCATCTGACACCACCAAGCGTCAGCCACAGGCAAGCCCACCAAGATGAGGGTGGGTGTTGGCCCTGACCTCAAGCGCCCTAAGGCTTTATGAGCTACCTCAGCGCCAAGGGTCTGACACTCATCTATGAGCGCCACACCTGAGGTCACATTGATTCCCTCAAGTGGGTTGTGTGAGGCGTCCCTTGTCCCTGGTCGATAGTAGGAGCGACAGAGGACCGCTGAGCCTGTGTGGTTGTCAGTCCATTTGTGGAGGGTGTGGTTATACGTCCACCCTCTTGGAGCCAGCCACTTCTCAATCTCAGGCATGAGTACAGAGTTATAGCGCGGCGTGGTGTCTGTGATGAGGAGGGAGGTGGTGCCTGGTCGTATCTTGGCAACAAACCACAGCGCGAAGATTAAGGAGCTCGTCTTGCCTGAGCCCCATCCACAGCGCGCCGCGATAACCTTATCTTTGCGCCTGATCCCCCTGATGATCTCACGTTGAAGATCGTTGAGGATAAAGTCCTTGGATGCTTCCTCACTCATGGGAGCTCCTAGCTATTTTCAATTAACTTAATCAGCTCGGCTTGGTTGATCCTGAGCTTTAGCTTATGCGCTCGCTTGGTGTAGCCCCTTATCACCCCAAGCTCTGCCAGCTCCCTCAGAGCACACCTGACTGTGGTCTTACCCACACCATCCTCAAGCCAAGGCTCAATCTGACTGATAAAGGTGGTTGGCTCATAGGGCCACTCAAGCACACAGTTGAGCACAGCCTTCTGAGCTTTGGTGAGCCCTGATGTCCTGATGAGCTCGATAAGTTGACCGCTCGTCATGTCCACCTGAGGAGGTGGAGCGGGCTGAGGAGGGGTGACAAGCTGAGGCTGGCTGACCTTCTTAGGTAAGCTCACCACGCTGAAGAAGTCATAGGGGTTGACCATGCCTGACATAGCGCGGTCGAGCTCAGCCAAGGAGCTCCAAAACCCGCGCCCCATAGGAGTGTGCATCCCTCCCACGTTGCGACCCCACACCATAAAGACGCTAAAGGGCTGAGCGTGGTGGAGAGTAGTGCTTTGTGGTGGTGCTCGATAGATGCCGAGGGCCACAATCCACAAAGCGTCAGCGCTTTGAGCTGCTTGTTGGAGCTCGAGGAGGCGTGAGCCCATCCCCTCTAAGACCTGACCCATGACGTCATAGGGCTTTGAGACGTCCTCAAGCTTGACGTAGCGGGTCTTGACCTCGAGCGCCGCCACCACCTCAGCGTCACGCTTGGCTAGGATGAGGTCGCAATACTTACCAGGGTCAGGCCATTGAGGGTGATGAGCCTCAAGCGGGTGAGGTGTCTCATGAAAGTTTCCCCACCTCGCGCTCTCTATCACGCTGATCAATAAGCCCTGAAACCTGTTATGAATTCGCGTGGTGGCTGTTTTCATATCCTGCTCAGTCCAAGCGGGTGCCAACACAGGGCGGTTGATTTTGAGTGGGTGATGTGTCATTTCATTCCTTGGCTGCTTGACGCCTCCCCCATGTGGAGCTCCTCTGGTGTACATGTGAAGCGTGGGGGAGGAGTTGGGTTTTATGATGCCAGCTGTTTAGCATGGCGCTTAATGTAGTCCATAACGAATGGAATACAGGATTGATGGAACCATTCACCATGAGAGTGAAGGCCACGCGTGGTGAGGTCTAGGTGAATATCTTTTTCAAAGATTGCAGCGCCTGCTATGTAGCGATCAATGGTGAGTACTAGTGGCGAGCCCACTTGCAAGTCTCTCAGTCTGCGAGAAGGAGCCTTGGAGATTCCAACCTTAACCAAGTCACAGCCCTCAGCCTTGATTATATAAAGGTGATAAGGGCCTTTAAGTCCAACATCAATCCTGTTCGGAGCTATGGCTTCATCAGCCTCTACCTTGCGAACGCCTGAGCTATCATACTGATGAACAGCATTTATTTGGTCTGCAAAGTCTTTGTTTTCACGCTTCCATTTATACACAACGGTGTCAGATAGACGTGCATCCTTACAGGCTTTTCTAAAGGTGTGACCTTGGCTCAACCGCTTCAAGAGTAGGCTAATCTGTTGCTGAAAGCTTGGATCGCATGGCCCTGTTAGCTGTGGATGTGCCTTTAACCTGCCAGGTTGATTCTTGGGCGCTAGATCGTTGACTAAAGCTCTAAGCTCATCATCTTTGGCCATGCAATCATAAAAGGTCTGACGTGGTATAAGCAGACGTCGGAGAGCCTGTCTAATGGAGTAACCAGATTGCAATAGCTTCAACACATCTGAATACTGATGATGATTGAATGACTCACCTTGATCCTTAGGTCTTATCATTATGCTTTGGCATCGGTTGATTTGCCTACTGAATGTGGGGTTGTCCCTGATCCAATTATAAACGGTTCTGCGACTTATATTGGCAATAAGGCAAGCATGATCAAGAGTGTGAGCACACTCCAATGCTTCAAACAGCACCTTTAAGCGCTCTGAGTTCTTGGTGGAGTATGGGCCTGAGTTTGGTGACTCCTGAATCTTTCGTTGCTCTCTTGCAAAGCTAAAGAGTGGTAGCTCAGCTGTTGTCTCCATTGTCATTGTGATCCTCCATTATTACGTTCGTCTGTTCAATCATGGCGATGACCTCAGGGATGCCATCAGCTTTTTTAGCTGTGATCTCCACCTCCTTCTTATCACCATACTCCTGAGGGAATCGGCGGGCCATCATCCATGACAGCGCTCGCCAATCTTTGTCATCACTCTGGGAGGTGGCTTGCATCATGGCTAGTTCAATAGTGCCAAGCCCTTCATCCTGAGCGAGGTCAACCAAGCTCCTGAGCTCAGGGTCATCATCCATCCACTCATAAAGCGTGGCGCGTGGGAAGCGTGAGGAGCCACAAGCGCCACGGATTGATTGACCATCTCTGAGGCGCTCAAGCATATCTAGGAAGCGTGGCCACCTGGCATCCCGCGCGCGCGCGTTGGCGGTCTGAGATTCTTTATTAAGAGCCTCAACGTCACCCGCCTCACGCGCCGCTAAACCCTTCAGATCATCTGCTGTTTTAGTCATCTAGATAGTCCCTGAGCTTTGCTCTCATTCGCCTCATCCCAGCGTGGATGGTGTTGTAATTTATACCATGCTCTCTGGCTGTGTCCCTTATCCTGAGATTAGAGTGATTCAACAGGTGATTCATGGCCACAGTCTCAAGTGGGCTCTTGGCTAGGCCCATGAGGTGAGCTTTATCCATCTCATGAATCCACTCAGCCTCTTGGTTGCGCCTGTCGCTCCATAGCGTTGAGCGCTCATTGATGTGAGCCAAGGCGGTGGTCTGTAGGTTGCCTCTGTGCTTTGAGCCTCTGAGGTGATTTAGAGCGCGCCGCTTCATTGTGCTCATGATGGCGGCGTCGAAGTCCTTATCTAGCCTGATGAGCTGATAACCTCTGTCTAGCATGTAAATACAAGTCTCAGAGTAGACCTCTTCAGCGTCCCATACCTCAAGGCTGTAATTGCGCTCTACAAAACTGACCAAATAGTCACGCATGGCCACTAGGCGATCACCCATCAATCTCTGTCTTTCAGTCTCATCCATCAAGTTAGTCCTCTCCACTAGGGAGCTCCATCAATTCAGGGCCATGAGCTCCCATCAGGTGACCAAGTGGCTGGTCCTTGGTTGCTTATGGCGTTGCGCTCGCTTGATTGCTTAGAGCTAACAAACTGCCAAGTGTCGACCACCACGTCAACGTCTAGCTGTTTAACGCCATTCTTTTCCCATGTGTTGGTTTTGAGCTTGCCTGTAATGGCGAGCGTGTCACCCTTCTTCACATGGTTGAGGATAGCCTCAGCGGTGCGCCTGAAGGCCACACAATTAAACCATTGGGTGTCCTTTTCCCCGCCCTTCTTCCGTGAGTCCACAGCCAAGCTAAACTTAGCAATCCCACCATCAGCGCCCCGCGCCTCTGGGTCCCTGCCAACGTTGCCAATTAGAATAATATGATTCATAGTCTCTCCATCAATGGGGTTAGTGAGGAGCAGAGAGGAGGCAATGTGGCCACCCTCAAGCCCTCGGTCCCTTAACACTTGAGAGGCATACATGATGGAGAATCATAAATCAATAGGTGGAGGTGGTGTGACATTGGTTGACGTGATGGGCGACCCCCTGAGCGTGGTCAATGCGGCGCGCGTGAGCCTTGGCAAGCGCTCAGAGGAGATGGATGAAAAGGATTGGAAGCTGATTCACTATCTGTGGATTCATGAGCACACGTCTCCTTTTAGGCATGTTCAATTTCAATTCCACATCAGAGCTCCCATCTTCGTCTTAAGGCAGTGGATGAAGCACCAAGTGGGCTGTGCTTGGAATGAGATCAGCGGGCGCTATGTGCGGTTTGATCATGAGGCATGGGAGCCCCAAGAGTGGAGAGAGGGCGCTGAGCACATCAAGCAAGGGAGCGCGGGGCCAATGGCTGAGGATGACGCCCTTAGAGCTGGTATGATTTATAACAGGGCGATTGAGGCAAGCTTCCAAGCTTATGAGGAGCTCCTCAAGGCGGGCGTGGCTAAGGAGCAAGCGCGGGCTGTGCTTCCCCTCAGCCTCATGTCAGAGTGTTATTGGACCTGCTCCCTTCATGCCCTCATCCACTTCCTCAAGCTCAGGCTTGCCCCTCACTCGCAGGTAGAGATTCGAGATTATGCCTATGCAGTCCGTGAGCTAGTCATGGGTGTGGATGGGATGAGCCGCCTCTTGGCTTACTGCGTTTGAGCGCTGAGGTTTAGGATAAGAGAGGGTCTGGAGCCTTAGCTTTAGCTTAAGGCGCTTGACCTTACGCCCTGAGCCTAAAAGCTTAAGGTATCTGTGTTTAGTGCTCTTGATGCGCTCATGTGACCAACCAAGCTCCTGAGCCTTAGCCCTAGAGATGTTTTGACCATCTTGACGCCTATGACGCGCCCGCCCTGACTCATCCTTGAAGATGTCAATAGTGGCGGTAACTGAGCCACAGTAGAGCCAGGACATGGCCTGATAAATTCCCCCATGATGTCCTTGGTTATTGTCAGCAAAGCTGACCAAGGCCCAAAGCTCAGGCTGTGACTTCTCAGCGCGCTCTTGTATGTAGTGATGGATGGCGCGAGCCACAAAGGCTGACATGGGATGAGAGCATGTTGAAGACCTAGCTAAGCGCTGCAGTTCCTTGACCCTGTCCTTGTGTTCATCCCCAAAGATTGAGGCTCTTAGGTTCTCGCTGACAGGAGCCCCAAAGGAGCAGCAAGCGGTCAGGTTATATGAGCCACCCTCAAGCTCATACAGACCCCATGAGGATGAGCTTAGAGATACACCACCAAGGTAATGATGGGCAGAATAGAAGCTCACTGCGTCTCTGTATGCCACCTTAGCTACAAACATCAACCCCACCCATCATCCACGCCAGCGCGCCTATCATGGCCCACCATCTTCACAGGCTTGCCAAAGATGGCGCCAAGCCTAGACCTCACGGCGCTGTTATTGTCACATAGGTCTTTAGTGATGACTCTGGGAGTGAGGTTGGAGGTGCATACCACAGCGAGGCTCTTAGCTGCCCACCTGTCATAGATAGCGCCAATCATCTCTCTAGTCTGTGACTTATACCAATCTGACCAACGTCCACCACCTCCAAGCCCTCCAAGCTCATCAAGACAGAGGAGGTCAACACGCTCAAGTATCTGATGGAGGTTGAGCCCCTCAGCCTTCCATGATGCTCTTAGGTCAGTAAACCAACCCTCATGAGTCATGAACAGCGCGCGCTGCCCTTGAAACACAGCGTGTTTGGCTAGGATATGGAGGATGGTGCTTTTGCCATTCCCAGGAGCTCCCCACAGCATGACCGCTGGCTTGTCAATGGGGTCTGTGTTGCCATGTATCCAATCGAGCACAGCGCCCACCCGCTCCTTTTGCTCAGGGCTGTCCCACTCATAGCCTGTGATGGTGTGCTGATGAGCCACATAGGGAAGCTTGGCCTCCTCGAGGCGCTCAAGGCGCTTCCTGAGCGGGTGACAGATTGGGCAACGCTTAGCGGTGGGCGCTGTCTCCCCATCTCGCTCAGTATAGACCCACCCATCGTGAGCTGTGCATTGATCACAGTAGGGGAGGG